>Ga0335083_10000032_pt1 | contig 274568 bp, 219 predicted proteins | sample Lox_Sample_42_FD_206716 | JGI IMG/M metagenome (GOLD analysis project Ga0335083, IMG submission 206716) | Soil microbial communities from Loxahatchee National Wildlife Refuge, Florida, United States - Lox_Sample_4.2 | ecosystem: Environmental > Terrestrial > Soil > Wetlands | place: USA...
AGGCACACCAATAAAAAGGTCGCACGCAGTCGCGCCGAGCGCCGCGCGAAGCAAAAACGTAAAAGGGACCCAGATCCGAACATGAAACGTGCGCCGTATTATGCACGATCCTTCCGGTGCGCGCCACCCGCAACGTGACCGCGTTCACGGATGTCTGGCTATGCTCCCTGCATCCGAATGTACCCCCCATCAATTAGCCGGTACCTCGCGAAGACCCATGGAAAGACCAGAACTGCTAGCGGTGATCAAGGCGGCGAGCGAGTTCGAAACGATAGAGGGGACCACAGGGAGTGCCGAAATCGTTGCCAAGCCAGCTGTGCTCGGGCTGCTCATCAACATTCCTCGGACGCCGGAAAGCATGTTGCTCCATTTCTGGCGACCTTAGCCGAAGCCGTCGGTAAACGCTGCGAAGCGTGATGTCGCAGATTCACGCAGCATCCCCGGTGCATCGCCTGCATCGGATGCTACGCTGAAAGGAAGAAACTCTGCGGTTAGCCCGGTCCCCCCGGAAGCTTGCCAATGGTTTCTTGGGTCGCTCCCGCCCAGTCTGCAGTGGGGCCAGACGACCGCTGGCTGCGGTCGTGCGCTTGGCGTTAGCCAGCACAGTCCGACCTCAATGCCAATAAATTCGCCTAATCGAAAATATTTTCAAGTTTCCGCGACACATTTTTCTTTTTTGGCGCTGATTAGGTATATAGGGGGAGAATCTGTCCCAATACTTCACGGCAACTAAATCCCCCCAATCAGAGGTATTTTGAGGCTTCTGCGATACATTCTCCTCTTTCGGCGCTGATTAGGTATATAGGGGGCGATTTGCTCTCTCCCCACGCAGGAGGTCAAAACTTGATCGGACGGCTTCCACAGTCCGCCAGAACGCCCGCAATGCACCCCTCCTGGCCGAAGCGGGACCAGACGGCCATTGCCCCTCTGTCCGCGGAGCAGTCTTATTTCCGGCCCTTCTCTCGTCGCGCTGTGGGAGATGGAGAGCATCGGATTGCCCATTCTGTGCTCCCTCATGGACGAGGCGACGACGTGCGCGGTGAACGGTGCGCGATTACCACGGTTCACTGTGCCGTTCACTTCTTCGTTCACCCGCACCTCAGAGCGAACTTTCAGCCCCAGAACGAGATGCATTCAGACAGGAGCCAGCATTCGCACACGGCATGGCTCGGAGTTGGGCTGGAGCGACCCCGTATTCACTGCCACGGGATGCGTGGCGGTCGCTCCAGCCCAACATCGCAGGTTGCGCGATGACGCCATGCCGCGTTCCGAAGGACAGTGGGAACGCAAAACGACGCGTTTACAAATGGTGCTCGGTGAAGAAGGTAATTCTTACGCTCTTCAGCTCCGTCTTCTCCGACTTCTTCACCCCGCACACTCTCCAAGTGAGTTTGGGAAAGGGAGTTGGCCGAAAGTGCCCACGAAAAGCAGCAAATTGCGAACAACTGAAATGGGCGGGAGCGACCCCGGAAATTTTGGGCCGAGCCGCCCAAAATTGTGCTCCGGGTCGCTCCCGCCCAATTGTTCGCAATTTGCAGACTCAGAGAAGAGAGCTGCAACGGAGTCAACCAAGTTCGCATGCGCACTTTAATAATCCGCGCATGCAAGAAGGAGAAAGATGACATGCCAGTTCTGAAAGCACCAGCAAAACAACCCAGGAATGCGACCTTGCAGGTTCGGATAGATGAGGATCTGAAATACAAGGTGGAAAGGTATGCAGAATTCCTCGAAACAACTGGAGCATACGTGGTCTCTGAAGCGCTCAAGCTTGTGTTCCACAAGGACGCGGAGTTCAAAGAATGGCTAGAGAGGCAAGAAGCAAATAGCAAGGAGTCGGAGTCTGATCAGAATGCTGGGCAAACTGACCAAAGTGCGCATTCAACGCCACTGCTAACAACAGCGCCCAATGGAAATGGCAACCGAGGATTATTTCGGTAAGTAATTTTAGAAGGTCCGGTCTTCTCTCCGCACGAAAGGATCAAGTGATGAGAACCAACCACGTATTGTTTGACATCCAGCATGAGCTACAGCAGAGACCAGTCCAAGAGGACCCATCAGGCGCGGCTGTGACTTCGAAGTCCGTTCCCTTTGGTGGACAAGCCAATGCTGCAATTCAGGGGCCCACAGTGGGGAGAGAGAAGGCCGAATTCCTAACCGTTCAGCAAGTTGCCGTTCTCTTGGGTGTGACTCGAAACTGGGTCTATACCCACGCAGATGACTTGGGCGCATATCGGTTGGGAAAATATCTGCGCTTCTCATGGCCCAGGGTAGTCGAACGACTCGAAAAAACAAAATGAACCAGCAAGGTTGCCAACCGATATCCACAGGCTTCTTTTGGCTCTGCTTGACCCGCAATGTAAGTGTATATACATTTACGTTGGATATGGGCCGGCCTCGCATAACGAATGGACGCAAGCGTACCAAGGTATTCCTTCTCAGGCTATCGCCCGGTGAGATGAAGTTGCTCGCCGGTGGCGCTCGCGCATTGGGGGAGTCCTTGGCGTCCGTTCTTCGTAATGGCGGCTTGCTCTATATACACACGAAAAGCAAAGACGGGTCACAAAATCGAAAGGAGAAAAAACAGTGACTCGTTTTTTATTTCAGCAGGGCTATGTGTCAAAGCCGATTACAACTCGGACGGGCACGGTTTTTAAGATCCGTTACCGGATGAAGTCGGCAGAAGGGAAGTGGAGGCACAAGACCGAGACACTGCACGGTTTGCCTAGCAGAAAAGCAGCCCGGGCGGTCTTGGATGAACGCATCCACGATGCAAGCACAGGAAAGCCTGACGCGTCGAACATCACGCTCAGAGAATTCGTGCAGGCATGGTGGAAACCCTATTTGCGGCGTAAGGGTGTAAAGCTCTCGACGGAGAGCAATTATGAATCCGTCTTGAACTTGCACATCTTGCCCGCGTTCGGTGATTTGCGAATTGTGGACATTGTTCCCTTGCACGTCGAGGAGTTCTCGCAAGTGAAGGTCGCGAGCGGATTGTCGGCAAAGACCGTGCGCAACCTGCTTCTAACCTTGCAGAGCGTCTTGTCACTCGCGATGGACAATGACCTGATTGCGCGGCTACCGATCCGCAAACGTCACAAGCCCACAGTCGAGAAGCGCGAGAAGCCTATCTGGTCTCCCATTGAGGTCCGTATGATTTTGCACGGGGCACCTGAGAATCTTCGCGCATTGTTCGTTTGTGTGGCGCTAACCGGTACACGATTGGGAGAGCTGCTGGGACTCCAATGGAAGCATGTCGATTTCGATTGTAAGCGCCTTCGCATCCAACAGAGCCTTTGGCGCGGACAACTCGTCGCCCCGAAGACAGCAGCAAGTAAGCGGGATATTTATGTCGGAAATTTCCTGATGGAAGTGTTGAGGCAACATCGCAACAGCTCTCACCACCAGGGTGTGGACGACTTTGTATTCTGCAGTAGCGACGGCACTCCGCTCGACCCGGATGTGCTTCGCAAGGATGTCCTCTACCCAATCCTCGATCGGTCGGGGATAGTGCGAAAGAAGGGTGCGTCAGGGTTTCACACATTCAGGCATTCGGCTGCAAGCATCGTCAACGAGCAGACCGGAAATCTGAAACTGGCGCAGAAGTTCCTTGGGCACTCGACAATCCAGATGACCGCAGACATTTACACTCACACATCTGCGGAGGCCGAACGTGAAGCTGCAGAGGCGCTGGAACGGACGATCTGTGCCGGTAATAACCCGTTCCCAATCTGTTCCCAATTTGCGAAATCGGGAACAGATTTAGTGGCTTCGCAGTTAAGTGTACTGAGTCGTTAGAGAAGGGATTCCTGTAACTAAAAGAAAAGAGGGCGCTAAGAGGTTTACCTTTAGCGCCCATGGTTGCGGGGGTCAGATTTGAACTGACGACCTTCGGGTTATGAGCCCGACGAGCTACCAGGCTGCTCCACCCCGCACAACCACTATAACGAAGCCGCCAGGTTCCGTCAAATTGCCAATCCCATTTTGCTACGAGAGCGCGCCAATCGCCAGATTGCCGCCCACGCCTGCCCCTGCGCGCCTCACCACGTCGTATACGACGTTCCATCCAGTGCCGTTTGCTCGCATCCCGAATGTACGTCATCCACTCCCGTGCTCGTCTGGTCCGGGCTCAACACCGTATCGCCGATATGTACCACCCAATCGTTCTGGTGGCAGACCGGGTCCATTGGTAGTTCTCGAAGGTAATGCGCATCCACCAGGTCATCCAGCGATTGCGGCGCTTGCTGCTTGTCCAACGTATAGTTATCGATCGCCTGCCGCATCGTTTGCAGGTCTTGTTTCAGCACTGCCTCACGCGCGTGCTTCACCGTCTTGTCGTAGATAATCGCGGCCATACCGATCAAAATCGAAATGATCATCATCACGATCATCAACTCGATAAGAGTAAAGCCGCGCGCGCGTGCGCCGAGTCTCCAGGCCCGCTCCTGGCCGCCCCGCGACCACCGCCGGCACGCATAGAAAAACTTGCTCATGCCTGCACCATCCATCGCCACCCGCTACCAGTCCGAATACTTCGTGCCATCCAGCGCCGTCCCCGTCGATTTCGAATACACATCGAACACGTTATTCCCGCCCCAGCTTGTGGAATCCGGGTCGTCCTGCACCGACCGCAATCCCCAATCGGGTTGTCCCGTCATCGGATCCACGGGAATCCTCCGCAAAAACCGGATGTTCTTCCCGCCAGCGCCCGTGCCCCCCAAGGCCACTCCCTTTACCAGCGTATCCAGGTCCGGCGGGTACCCTTCGCTGCCGACCTCCGTGCGAATTTTTTGCTGGTCCGCCAGATCCTTGTATTTATCAATGGCGTTGCGCATCTCGCGCAGGTCCAACCGCAGTTCCTGTTCGCGCGCCCGGATTACCGCAAATCGCGCAATTGGCAACGCCATCGAGGCAAGAATCAGCAAAATGGCACACGCGATGATCAGTTCCAGCAACGTCATGCCGGATTGCGCGGTGCTTCGGATCCTTCGGCGCATCAAAGACACTCCAACCCTTCCTTGTTAGGAAGGTCTATCGCACATTCAGCGTTGCTTCGCCGGTGACGAACGGGATGGGCTTCTGCTGGGAGTCTTTTGCGTTGATCTGCACGATGGAAAGATTCGTCGTTCCCGGCGCCAGTGCCTTCACCACTACGCCGAGCAGTGTCCCCGTGCCGTTCACTCCGGGAGTGTTCGGCTGTCGCGTCGCGGAAATAATGGCCTGGCCATGTTCTTTATCCACGCGCTGCACCAGCGCGATCTCCTGCGATCCGCCGGTCAGAAATCCTCCGTGACGCACTTCTTCCACGCTGATGATCGCCGGATTATATTGCAGCAGCATGGGCACGGAGAAAAGATCGGTCACGTTTTGCACCACCACGCCGATCGTCGCCGTCTGACCTGGCGACAGGTTCAACGTCGAAGGTTCGAATACAATATGCGGCCCGCTCACTTGTGCTTGTGGCGTCGCTGGAGGAGGCTGGCCCGCCGGGGCCACGGCCGGTACGCCACCCGGATTCGGCGCTCCTGGCGCCGGCGTTGCCGCAGGGAGCGTCGGATTCGGATTCGATACCGGCGCCTTCACATCCATCTCGCGCCGCACGCCGACATTTGTCTCCGTGCCGGAGTAAAGTGCGCGCAAATTCTCCGGCGTCCAATCGGGCATTCGAACGATCCGCGGAATCAGCACGATCAGGTTCTCGTTCTCCTGGTGTTCCACATTGTCCGTCGAGAATAGGTACCGCATGATCGGCACGTTCGCCAAGCCCGGCCAGCCGTTCAGCGTTTTCGAGTCCACGCGCTCGAACAAGCCGCCCAGGATGCTCACTTCGCCTTCCTTTAACCGGATTTCATGCTCAATTTTCCGCTGGCTGATAATCGGCTGCTGAATTCCGCCGATGGTCGCTTGCCCGGTCACGGAAGACACTTCCACGGACACCTTCAAGCTGATGTCGCGGTTCGGATGCACGTGTGGCGTAATGTCCACGTTCACGCCGACGTCGATGTACTGGAATTGTGTGTTCACCAGGGGGTTCACGAAGCCCGCCCCCGCCGTCGAGCCAACGCCGACGCCCGCCTGGAAGCTTCCGGTCGCCACCGGCACGCGGTCGCCGACACGCAGCTTGGCCGGCTGCCCGTCAATCGCGCGAATCTCCGGATTATCTATGATCTTCGTCGCACTGTCCGTCATCAGGAAGTTCGCCGTCGCGCCCGGCAGCGTCAGCACCACGTCGTTCTGGGTCAGGTGCGTCAATTGATTCAGAGTCACTGTGCCCGGGGAGTTGCCCGTCGTCGTGCTGGTAGAACTCGAGGAGTTGGTTGTTGCGTTCGGATTGATGGCGATCGAGGCGCTCTGCCCCGGCAAGATTCCCAGGTTATGCAGTCGGTCCGTGCGCGCCTGCAGCACTTCCATCTGGATCACCACCTCCGGCTTCGCCTTGTCAATGTCCCGGATAATTTTCTCCGCCAGCGCGATCTTATCCGGCGTGTCTCGAATGATGATGGCGTTCTGCGCGTTCACCTGATGGATTCGCTTCAGGTCCAGCAGTTGCCGCAGTCCGGTGGTGATTTCCGTCAGATCCTGCGGTATCGAAACGTTGCTCAGGTAAAAGGTCCGGACTTCCTGCTCTTCGTAATCCCGGCGCTTCTGGTTGTTGTCCGGAACAATCATGATGATGTTTTCCGTGATCGGCTTCCAGAACGCCTTCGCCTCCAGGCACGTGATATCCAGCGCCTGCTCCAGCGTCACGTTATTCAGATCCACCGGGATTCGCCGCGCCTGCAGGTCGGGATCGTAAATCACCGTCAACCCCGCCAGTTTTCCGATGGTGTCGAACACCACCTTGACGTCATTCGACATCCGAAGGTTGATCGGCGCCCGCGAAAGAGGTTTCAGCTCGGGCGGCGCGCTCGCCAGTGCCGGCTCGCCGTTCTCGATCAGTGGCTCGCTGCTCACTTCGTTGGCCTTCGCCCGCTCAGCGATCATCTGCAATGTCTTTTTCAGTTCCTGATCGGCGGCCGTGCTGGAGGGATCTAGAATCTGTGCGCGCTGGAATTGCGCAACCGCGCCTTGCAGGTCGCCTTTGTCCCGCAGTTGCAGCCCTTGTCGCACATGGTTCTGCCCGGCTTCAAATCGCGCCTGGTCCAACCCAATCTTGTAATTGACGTTGTGGGGATCGGCCTTCGTGGCCTTCAAATAATATTCGACGGCGGCATCGTAATCCTGCAGGTCCACCGCCTGCCGCCCCTGTTTGTAGTCTTCTTTGCCCTTTGGACACCCCGCAATCAATAGTCCGGCTGCCAGCAACACCCCTAATTGACACCAACGCCGCATGGACTCTCCGGAACTCCGACGCGGGGCAACCCGTGTCTTTACTTGCTCATGGAGTCTAGCATCGCGATTATCAGCCCGGCAAGCCGGGCGCTTCTGCCTGTTCTGCTCCGTTAGCCTTCCCATTTGCCGGCTCCCGACTCTCCTCCAACAAAGGACCGGTAGCTGGGAACGAGCGGGCCAGGCGGGGCAGCTGTTCCGGACATCCTGATTAGACGCTTCATCAGGTAAAATGAAAGATTGTGACCAGGCCCACCAAAAACGCCGAGAAGCCGAAGAGTAAACAAGCCCCCCGGCCCGCCGAACAGGTCGTCGCCCAGAACCGCGCGGCCTCCTACGACTATCACATCCTCGAACGCCTCGAAGCCGGCCTCGTCCTCCATGGCACCGAAGTGAAGGCCCTCCGCGAAGGCAAGGCCAACATCCGCGACGCCTACGTGGATTTCAAGCCCAGTGGCCCGTTCCTCGTGAACGCCCACATCGCCCAATACATGCCCGGCGGCCCGTGGAACCACGAGCCCCTCGGCGAGCGTAAGCTCCTTCTTCACAAACGCGAAATTCATAAGCTCTCGGGACGTACCGAATCCAAGGGTCTGACCGTCATTCCTTTGCGGATCTATTTTCGCGACGGCATCGCCAAGGTCGAAATCGCTCTCGCGCAAGGCAAAAAAACCTGGGACCGCCGCCAGGACGAGCGCACCAAGGAAGCTCGCCGCGAAGCCGAACAAGCTCTCTATCGCAATCGGAGGCGATAACACCATCATGCAAATTACACTCGATACCAAGCCGTTTGCCGCACTCGAAGCCGACGCCCTCGTCACCTACGTTTTCGACGAGAGCAATCCCATCCAGGGCCGCGCTGCCGAACTCGACAAGCTCACGGGAGGTTTGCTCGCCCGTCTCTCCAAAAGCGGGGAGATTACAGGTAAGCCTTTGGAAACCACGCTCCTTCACGCTCCCCAGGGCGTGAAAGCCGCGCGCCTGCTCCTCGTCGGGGCAGGGAAGCGCGAGCAGTTCAACTCCGCGACGCTTCGCAAGGCCGCCGGCGTGGCGCTGCGCTATTTGAAGTCGCGCGGCGCGCACAAGGTTGTCTTCCTCCTGCGCGAAAGCGATGCCACGGAAACCCTCGCGCAAGCCGCCACCGAGGCCGCCATTGTCTCCGATTTTGAAACCGATAAATACAAGACCGACCGGAAAACCGATAAATTTATCGAAACTTTCACAATCACCGGATTCTCTGACGCCGAGAAATCCGCTTTAGAGAAGGGAATTGACCGGGGCCGCGTCATCGCCGATTCTCAGAACTTCACGCGCGACCTTGTCAACGAGCCTTCCAACAAGCTCACGCCGCGCATTCTCGCCGATAAGGCCGAAGCTATGGCCAAGGAAGCGGGCCTCGCCGTCGAAATCCTCGATGAAAAGAAAATTGCCGAGCTCAAAATGGGTGCGCTGCTCAGCGTCGCGCAGGGCAGCGTCGAGCCCCCCCGCATGATTGTGATCACCTACACGCCTCCGAATCCGAAGCCGGGCGCTCCCGTCGTCGGTATCGTCGGTAAGGCCGTTACCTTTGACACCGGCGGCATTTCCATCAAGCCGTCTGACGGAATGGAAAAAATGAAGTACGACATGGCCGGTGGCGCCACCATGCTGGGTGTCATGCGCGCCATCGCCGCCCTTAAGCCGCAGATCAAGGTGATCTGCGTCGTTCCCTCCACCGAAAACATGCCCGGCGGAAAGGCGCAAAAGCCTGGCGACATCCAGACCGCCATGTCCGGCAAAACCATCGAAGTCCTGAATACCGACGCGGAAGGCCGCCTCATCCTCGCCGACGGGGTGCACTACGCCAAACAGCTCGGCGCCACGCATCTTGTGGATGCCGCTACGCTCACTGGGGCCATCGTCGTCGCCCTCGCCAACGTCAATGTCGGCGTCTTCGGCTCCGATCAGGCTTGGACCGACAAGCTGCTCGCCAGCGCCAAAGCCGCCGGCGAAAAAATGTGGCAGATGCCCATGGACGACGAGTATCGCGAATTTATTAAGGGGAGCTTCGCCGACATCCAGAACATCGGCAGCGGCAAAGGCGGGGGCTCCATCACCGGGGCGTGGTTCATCCGCGAATTCGCGGGAGACACGCCGTGGATTCACCTCGACATTGCCGGCACCGCCTGGAACGACGACGCCAAGCCTTGGCTCGCCAAAGGCCCGACCGGTGTCAGCCTCCGCACCCTCGTCCAGCTCATTATGACTTTGTAGCGGCCGCCTTGTGAGGCGGGCGCTTTTGCCAGCGGCGGAACTCGCTCCGTCCTCTTCACGCTGCAAAGCCACTCCTGCCCGTGTTCGTTGCTTCGCCTGGAGCGGCTTCACGCCGCCTTCTTCGCATTGTGTAGTGGCCGGCCTTCAGACCGGCGCATTTTCACTCGCCCGCGTGTCCCCGTCTTGGTAGCGCCGGCATCCTTGCCGGCGACCCCGGAGCACACTACTTCGAAGTGAGGCTGGTCTCTTCTCTGTGCACTCTGTGCCGTCTGCGGCGAAATTCTTTTCTTACATCTTCTCGGTCGCAGGAATCCCCAGCAACCCCAGCGCCGCCACTAACTGCCTCTCCACCAATTCCGTCAATCCGAGCAGGAACGCCTTCTTCTGCGCGTCCGGTTCCGACAAAATATGGTGCTTGTGATAAAAATTATTAAAGGCCTGCGCCAGCTGAAACGCGTACTTCGTCACAAACGCCGGCTCCTGCGCGCCAATCGCCGCGTCCACTGCGTGATCCAGCGAGCCGGCGTGCAGCAACATCGCCCACATATCTTCGTTTTCCGCCTTCGCCAGAATTTCCCTGATCGCCGATTTATATTCCTCCGTTAATAAATCCGCGCTCAATTTCAATTCAACGCCGCTCGCTTCTTCGGCTCCTCGATCTTGTCCCTTCCTCCGAATCCCGCGAATCCGCACAATCGCATACTGGCAGTACGGCCCGGTCTCTCCCTCTGCGCTCAGCGCATCCTCGAAATCAAATGCAATAATCGTGTTCCGCGTCACCTTCAGCAGAAAAAAACGCAACGCGCCTACAGCCAAAGCATTCGCCGTCTGCCGCAGCTCCAATCCCGCCATCGTTGCATGCTTCTGCTGCACTCGTGCTTCCGCCGCCTTCAGCATTCGCGCGATCAGGTCGTCCGCCTTCACGCCAAAGCCCTTCCGCCCGCTCACTTCCACGTAAGGCCGCTTCGCATCCTCCGATGAAAGTTCGTAGCCCATCTCCGCCGCGCACCGCGGCGTCAGCGCCACAATCTCATAATCAAAGTGGATCGAATTCTCCGCTTCCCTCGTGTGTCCCAGAGCACGCAGGCCTTCCGCCACCACGTCCTGCAGATATGCTTGCCGGGTATCGATCACGTTGTAGACAGCCTCGGCCCCGCCAAAGTGTGGCGCGCCTGCCTCATTCGCGCCCGCCGTCGTAGCCCACAACGCCACCGTTCCCGGTGCGTCCGGCCACTTCCGGTAATGAAAATCCTTCCCCAGCAGCCCGAATTTCCAAAGCTGGTACGCAATATCTTTCCCGACGTACGTCACCGTCCCATTCGACCGCACGATAATCTTGTCCAGGTCCTCTTGCGTTCGTCCGCCGGCGGCCGCTTCCTCAGCCGGGGCCCTTGTTTCCTTCACCTCCTTGCCCTCTTTGACTTCCTGCTTCCAGGGCATCACCCAGCAGCCCGCATTCTTCCCGCTAGCCTCGAGTCGTATCGCTCTGCTCGCCTTCAGCTTCTCAAACGCCGCATCCCAGAAATGCAGGTGCAGAATTTCGCTCTCCCGTGCCAGCAGCTCATAAAAAATATCCAGCCGCGCCATCGTCCGCAGGTGACAACCCACAATCGCATTGGCGATCACCGTGCCCATGTCCGCGGTCTCTCCGTGTCCCTCTTCGATTGCTTTCAAAGTCTCGCCGCGCAGCTTCGCCGCCCTCGCTTTGTCTTGTTCGAAAAACTGCGTCGCCTTCGCGTACAAGTCCCAGCACAAATAATCGAAATGCGGCCGTGCCGCCAGCGCCCGTACTTCTGCCAACGATTTGTTTTCCATGTGCTGAAAGGCGATCACCACGTCCGCAACCTGCACGCCGGTGTTGTCAATGTAGTTCTGCACCGCCACGTCGTGCTTCGTGTGCCGCAGCAGCCGAACCATCGTGTCGCCCAGCACCGCGTTCCGCAGGTGCCCGATGTGCGCCGCCTTGTTCGGATTGATACTCGTGTGTTCTACAATCACCTTTCGCGGTACGTTCGTCGCCTCGACCGAAGGTGTAGACTCGTCCGCGACCAGCGAGCCAAAGAACGCTACGCGGTCGAAAAACGCATTCAAGTATCCGCCGCCAGCCACTTCCACCCGCGCAATCCCCTCGATCTTTCCCAGCGATCCGGCAATTTCCTGCGCAATTTGCCGCGGCGCCTTCTTCAGCCGCTTCGCCAGCTCAAAACACACCGGCGACGCCGCCTCTCCCATCTCCAGCTTTGGCGGCCGCTCCAGCACCACGTTCAACTCCACGCCATACTTCTCCCGTATGTGCCCCGCCAGCGTTTCCTTCACCCTCTGCAAAAGTGTCAGATACACGTTCCCTCAGTTGAAATGGAGTGGTCCCTTGAAATTGCCAGTATAGCAGGCCGATTCTGCCTCGCGCTCAGGTCGCGGCCGCGGTTCATTTACGGTCTCGAGTTCGCCTGCTGTAGAATGCTTGCCCGGAGGAGCCATGACGAAAACGCGGCGCGAATTTTTCACGGAAGCAGCGGTAGGTATCGCAGGAATCGCGGCGGGTGCGACTTCTGCCATACCTTTGGCAGCTCAAGACCCCCAGCAATCCGCTAAGCCACAACTTCCCGCCGGCGCGCCAACCGCTTTCGGCACCTCTGAAGGAATTGGACCTCAAGTCTCTCCTGGCACCTTCGTCGAAGCCGAAAAACTCGTCCAGGTCGAACTTACCAAACCCCAGATCGATCAAGCTGCCTCCAGTTGGCGCGGGAACCTCTCCTTCGTCTACGAACGCCGCACCGGTCCGCGTAAAGTAGCGCTCCCACCATCGGCCGTGCCGTATTCCACCTGGAACCCCGCCCTGCCCGGCATGCACGTTGGCCCAAAGGAAAATCGCTTCATTCGCACGCGCAACGCTCCCCCGCTTCCCAACTCCGACGAAGCTATCGCCTTCTCGCCCGTCACGCATCTTTCCCACTGGATCGAATCGAAGCAGCTCTCCTCCACGCGCCTAACGCAGCTCTACCTCGATCGCCTCGAAAAATTTAATCCCAAGCTTCGCTGCGTCATCACGCTCACCAGAGACCTCGCGCTCCAGCAAGCCAAACAAGCCGATGCCGAAATCGCGGCAGGGAACTATCGCGGCCCGCTCCACGGCATTCCCTGGGGCGGCAAAGACCTTCTCGACACAGCTGGCATTCCCACCACGTACGGCGCGGAGCCTTTCCGCAATCGCGTACCGAAAGACGACGCCACCGTCGTGAAGCGTCTCCACGCCGCGGGCGCTGTGCTCGTCGCCAAGCTCAGCCTCGGCGCGCTGGCACTCAACGACATCTGGTTCGGCGGCCAAACCGTGAATCCGTGGCTCACGGAGGAAGGCGCTTCCGGCTCGAGTGCCGGTCCCGGAGCCTCCACTGCCGCTGGGCTTGTCGGTTTTTCCATTGGCAGCGAAACTGGCGGCAGTATCATTGCTCCCAGCATGCGCTGCGGCGTCACCGGATTGCGTCCGACCTTCGGCCGCGTGCCGCGCACCGGCGCCATGACCCTTTGCTGGTCCCTCGACAAGCTTGGCCCCATGACCCGAAGCGTCGAAGATGCACTTCTTGTCTTGCACGCCATCTCCGGCCCTGATCCAGGCGACCTCCAGAGCGTTCCCAGCAAACTCGATTTCGACGCTAATGCCAGCGTCGAAGGCCTTCGCGTCGGCTATTTCCCCAAATGGATGAACGAGCCGCCTGCAACGGATGTCGATCGCGCCGCGCTCGAAACGGTCAAGAAAGTCGGCATGGTTCCCGTCGAAGTCTCCATCCCCGACTGGCCCTACGACTGCCTCAACCTCATCCTCTTCGCCGAAAGCGCCGCTTCCTTCGAAGAGCTTACCCTCAGCGGCGAAGCCGATCAGCTCAAAGTCCAGACCTACGACGCCTGGCCCAACCTCTTCCGTCAGTCGCGCTTCCTCTCCGCCGTGGACTTTGTGCAGAGCGATCGTCTGCGCCGCCGCGTCGCTGAAGAAATGCAGCGCGTCTTTTCTCAAGTGGATTTGCTGCTGGTGCCGTCCCTGCGCGATGAAATGCTCGTCATCACGAACAATACCGGCCATCCCTCGCTCACTTTGCGCGCCGGCTTCGTGGAAGTCTCCGAAGCCCGCTCCGACTGGGCGCCCGATCCCAGTCGTCCCTTGCCGAAATTCAATCCGCCGCGCCGCGTACCGCATGGGGTTACGCTCATCGGCCGTCTCTTCGAAGAGGGCACACTCGGCTCCGCCGGCCTCGCCCTAGAGCGCGCTTTCAACGTCGCCTCCGCTACCCCTCCCGGGTTCTGAATTACGTCCGCCGGTGCAGCGTCATCGGCAATCCATGCTTTGGCCGCAGCGTCACCGAAAACAGCGGCTCAACCTTCGCCTCGGACGCCAGCGTAAATCGGTAACGTTGCGCGATCGTGGCCAGCAACAGAGTCGCTTCCATCATCGCGAATCCCGCACCGATGCAGACCCTCGGCCCGCCCCCAAAAGGGAAGTAGGCGAACCGGGGGATCTTCCCCTTCCGCACTGGATCTTCACGCCACCGCTCGGGATCAAATCTCTCGGGCTCCGGAAAAAACCGCGCATCCCGTTGTGTCATCCATTGCACGATGAAAATATTCGTCCCCGCGGGAATCCGATACCCGCCCACTTCAAAGTCCTTTAGCGCCCGCCGCCCAATCCCCCACGCCGGCGGATAGAGCCGCATCGATTCCTTAGTCACCATCTCCACATATGGCAACCGCGGCAAATCCGCCAGCGTCGGCGTGCGTCCCGCCAGCGCCCCCTCAAGCTCCGCCGCCAGCCTCCGTTCTACTTCCGGATTCTGCGCCAGCAGGTACCACGTCCACGTCAGCGCGTTCGCCGTCGTTTCATGCCCCGCCAGAAACAGCGTCATGATCTCATCGCGCAGTTGCTCGTCGCTCATCCTCCTGCCGGATTCGTCCTGCGCATCCAATAGTCGTTGCAGCAGGTCGTCCCCGTTTGTCCGGTTTGCCCGCCGCTCGCGAATAATCGAAATCACCACCTCGTCCAGCTTCTTCTTTGAGCGCAGCAGCCGCAACGATTTCGGAATCGGGAACCGATCCGGCAGCACGAAGGCCAGTGCTGCCTGCGTCTGAAAGCGCTCCATCACCGCCGCAATCTCTTCGCCGATGCCTCGCGCATCGTGCGCCACCTTCGTTCCAAACAGCGATTTGCTGACGATGTCCAGCGTCAACTCCGCCATCTCGTGGTGCAAATCGCGCTTCTCGCCGTCTGTCCAGCGCGCCAGATGCCTCGCCGCCGAATCCGCCATGATCCCTGCGTACACCGCGATGTTTTCGTGACGAAACGCTGGTTGGATCAGCTGCCTCTGCTTTTGCCACGAAGCGCCCTCGTTCGTCAGCAGCCCGTTCCCCAGTATGAATTTCAGCGCGCCATAATCGCGCGACTTGCAAAAATTCGCCGCGTTGCGCACCAGCACTTCTTCAATGTGGTCGGGATGCGTCAGTTGGCAGATCGGAACGTGCAGGAATCGGTAGAAAACAACGTCGCCGTATTCACGCGCGCAGTTCTCCATGTGCCCGGGCCAGCTCCGCGTGAACTCCCGCGCGCTCCCCAGCAAAAAATCCCCCCTTGGCCCTGGAGGCATCGGAAGCTGGCGAGCCATCACAGCTTGCGTCATAACCCGAGTCTACCCCCTCGCTCCGTGCGCAGCCACCGCGATCTATCTGGTAGCCGCCGCATCCTGCGGGCCGGCGTTCCGCCGTCACCGAAGGCGCCACGACTCCGCCACTTCACGGCCACTTTCAGGTGGCCCGCCTTTGTAGGGGGCGGGCTTGCCCGTCTCAACGGTGCCAAAAACTACCTACTCCCCAACTACAGACTCCCAACCGCTTCTTAAATCTCTTTTCCCTTCCATTTCCCGCGCCGGAACAGCAGCACACCCGCTAACGCAATCGCACACTCCGCCACCACAATCGAAACATACGCCCCGCTGGCCTTCCAGCCCATGCGCAGCGCCAAAACGTAGGCCAGCGGAATCTCCAGAATCCAGAAACCGAAAAAATTCACCACCGTCGGCGTCACCGTATCGCCCGCACCGTTGAACGCCTGCAGCATCACCATGCCGTACGCGTACCCAATGTTCCCGTAGCTCAGAATCCGCAGGCACGACGCCGCCAGCGGGATGACCTCCGGATCGTTGGTGAACAGCCGCACCACGGGCGCCGCGTAAATCAAAAAGAATACGCCGACAATCCCTAGAAACAGCATGTTGTAAAACCCGGTCCGCCAAACGGAAATCTGTGCGCGCTCCGGCTTCCGTGCACCAAGATTTTGCCCCACGAGCGTTGCCGCCGCATTACTCAGTCCCCACGAAGGCATAATCACGAAAATCACGATGCGAATCGCGATGGTATATCCCGCCAGCGCCGCCGAGCCGAATACGCTGATAATCCGCACCAGCCCGATCCAGCTCGTGTGCGCAATCGCGAACTGTAATATCCCCGTCAGGGATACGCGCACCAGCCGGAGCAGCACTTTCCAGTTCACACGAATCTGCGAATGCAGGATGCGGATCCGCTCTGTTCCGCGTAACAACCGGTAAAACTGGTAGAGCACCCCAATGCTGCGCCCCGTGAACGTCGCCACCGCCGCACCCGTCACGCCCAACTTCGGAAACGGCCCCAGCCCGAAAATGAAGCACGGATCAAGAATTAAATTGATGATGTTGGACAACCACAGCAAGCGCATCGCGATTGCCGCATCGCCCGCCCCGCGAAAAATCGCGTTGTTCAGGAATAGCAGCAGCACCACGCCGCTTCCGCCCAGCGCAATCCTCGCGTAGCCGCTCCCCGTCGACACGATCGCCGGCGAAGCACCCATCAAACGCAACAAATGGGGCGCATAGATCAGGCAAGGCGCTCCAATCGCGACCGAAACTCCTAACCCCAGAAAAATCGCCTGCGCACCCGCCACGGCCGCTCCGTGCGGATCCTTCTCGCCAATCCGCCGCGCCACCATCGCCGTCGTCGAAAGACTCAAGCCCAACCCTACGGCGAACACCAGGCTCAAGAGCGACTCCGTCAGCCCCACCGTCGCCACGGCGTCGGCGCCCAGCCGCCCCACCCAAAACACGTCCACCACCGCAAACAGCGACTCCAGCACCATTTCCAGGACCATCGGGATGGCCAGCAGTAAAATGGCGCGGTTCAAGCTGCCCGTCGTGTAGTCCTGATGCGATCCGCGAAGCGCTTCCCGGATCGAACTCCACAACGATGGCTGCAGCGGCGAAGCCTCAGCTACACTCCGTTGTAATTCCTGCAAGGACATAAATACCTGCGCACTCAGCGCGAACGTGGCACAGGGCAACACGTAGGCGCGGAAAAAGTCAGAAGGGAATCAGGTGAAGGCAGTTCCGCTGGGAAGCGGAGTGGCTTTGGCAGGTTGCTGAAAAGCTCCGCTTCTTCACGAGGTGGGGCGTTCAGCCCCCACGAAAGCATTTGAGATCAGTCGGGTTTTAGCCCCTGAAGTCTCCGGAAGAAACCTTTTCAGCGACCTGTTAGACGACAGCGACGATTCGTGCGATGAACATCTTTCCGTCCTTGCGGCGCTCTTCGCACGCGCCTTGCAGTAGAGTATTCGTGCAAGCAGTATACACACGCTGCTGCGCGGTGTCAGCACCCGAGTTAAGGCAAGGACAAAGTGGAGGCTTGATCGCGTGTCCGATTTCGACGTGGTGATTTTGGGGGGCGGGGCCGCCGGCCTCTTCTGCGCTATCGAAGCCGGCAAACGCGGCCGCCGCGTCGTCGTTCTGGAACGCTCCGACAAAATTGGCAAAAAAATCCTCATCTCTGGCGGAGGCCGCTGCAATTTCACGAATCTTTATTGCCAGCCGAAAAACTTTCTCTCGAAAAATCCGCACTTCGCCAAATCCGCTCTCGCCCGCTATACCCCGGCCGATTTCATCGCCCTGGTGGAAAAACACCGGATCGCCTATCACGAAAAAACGCTCGGCCAGCTCTTTTGCGATCATTCGGCTACCCAAATCACTACAATGCTCGAATCCGAATGCCGCGCCGCCGGCGTAAAAATCGTCGTCAACGCAAACATCGGTGAAGTTAGCCGAGACTCATCCTTCGTCGTCCGCTGCGAAGACTTCGAATATCGCGCTCCCGCGCTCGTCGTTGCCACCGGCGGCCTCTCCATCCCCAAAATAGGCGCCACCCGCTTCGGCTACGACCTCGCCGAACAATTCGGCCTCAAAATAATTCCGCCGCGCCCCGCGCTCGTGCCCCTCGTTTTCCACGCCTTCGATCGCAAACGCTATTCCAACCTCGCCGGAGTCTCCACCGAAGTCATCGCCACCGCCGGCCAAGAATCCTTTTGCGAAAAAATGCTGTTTACCCATCGCGGCCTCAGCGGCCCCGCAATTCTGCAAGCCTCCAGCTATTGGCACGAAGGCGAAGCCGTCCAAATCGATCTCGCGCCGTATCGCCACGCCACGCAGCCGATCCATGAAGCAGGCACCCGCTCCGCCTCCGTTGCCGAAAAAGCCCTACAATCGTTCCTGCCCAAACGCCTCGCGGAACGCTGGCTGGAATATCATCCGCTCAAATCCTTCACCAACGCCGCCCTCGATATCCTCGAAAGGGAATTGCACGCCTGGAAAATCTGCCCTGCAGGCACCGAAGGCTTCGACAAAGCCGAAGTCACCGCCGGCGGTGTGGACACCGATGAGCTCTCCAGCAAAACCATGGAATCCCGCAAAGTCCCCGGCCTTTTCTTCATCGGCGAAGTCGTCGACGTCACCGGCCATCTCGGTGGCTTCAACTTCCAATGGGCCTGGTCCTCCGCTTCCGCCGTCGGCCGTTCCCTGTAATTTGGAGTGCGGGAGCCCGGCTCCCGCTTTTGAGATTTAGTCCCTGCCCAGAACCGCCCGTTTTGACTCCAATTCGTGTGTATCCGTGTCGCCGGCCGCCTTCTTCTCCTTGGGAGCGCCTACATCCTGCAGGCTAGCACGCCGCCCGGCGTGCGATTGACTCCACCTCTCTACGGTCGCTACTATCAATTCTGGTTTTTCTCCGATGAAACAAGCTTATTTCGACTGCTTTAGCGGCATCTCCGGCGACATGACTCTCGGCGCTCTCCTTGACGCCGGGGTCCCTCTCGACCATCTCCGCTCCGAACTCCTGACCCTCGACCTCCCCGGCTGGGAACTCGCCGCCGAAAAGGTCTGGAAAAACGGCATGGCTGCCACCCATGCGAAGGTCCTTGCCCAGGACACCCAGACCCATCGCTCCCTCAGCACCATCCTCGACCTCATCGAAAAATCCCGCCTTCCAGCCAATGTCAAACATCGTGCCACTGACATTTTCCGTAAACTCGGCGAAGCCGAGGCCGCCGTCCACGATGTCCCACTCGAAAAAATTCACTTCCACGAAGTCGGCGCCATTGACGCCATCGTGGACATCGTCGCGGCTTGCATCGGCTTCATGGCACTTGGCATCGACTCCTTCGCCTGCTCGCCCTTGAATGTCGGCGGCGGTACCGCAAAAATGGCCCACGGCGTTTTGCCTGTGCCCGCTCCCGCTACCGCGCGCCTGCTCCTTGGCAAACCCACCTATTCCAACGGCGTCCAAAAAGAGCTCGTCACTCCCACCGGCGCTGCCATCGTCGCCACCCTCTGCACCGACTTTGGGCCGCAGCCTCCGATGAGCGTCTCCGCCATCGGCTATGGTGCGGGCACCGCCGATCTCGAAGGCCAGCCAAACGTCCTTCGCATCATGGTTGGCGAATCCGCCGCGCAGCACTCCGGAGCCAGCTCCGAAACTATCCGCGTTCTCGAAGCCAATCTCGACGACATGAATCCGCAAATCTACGGCTACTTCCTCGAGCAAGCCCTCACCGCCGGCGCGCTCGACGTCTTCTCCACTCCCGTCCAAATGAAAAAGAATCGCCCCGGCATGCTCGTCACCGTCCTCTGCAGGCCGGAAGACGAAGCGCGATTCCAGGACCTGCTCTTTGCCGAAACCACCACTCTCGGCGTCCGCTCTTACACTGCCGAGCGCCGTGTCCTCGCCCGCCAGTGGGAGACCGTCCGCACCCATTTCGGCGAGGTGCGCATCAAAGTCGCCCGCCTCAACGGACACGTCCGCCAGGCTTCACCGGAATTCGAGGATTGCCGTAAACTGGCAGAAGCACAAAATGTGCCTCTCCACCGCGTCATGGAAGAGGCCATGCACGCCTGGTCCAACAGGCACTAGCGGCCAAGACTTGAAACTTAGAACGGAAAACTGAAAACTATCGATTCGCATGCCTGAAAACAAAGAAAAGTTCTACCTCACTACGCCGATCTACTACACCAACGGCCTGCCTCACATTGGCCATACCTACACGACCATCGTCGCCGACGTCATCCGCCGCTATAAGCGCATGCGCGGTTACGACGTCGTCATGACCACCGGCACCGACGAGCACGGCATAAATGTCGAACGCGCCGCCCAAAAGGCGGGCATCCCCGAATCCGAATTCGTTGCCAGAATGGCCGACGCCTGGCGCGCCCTCTGGGATGAACTCGGCCTCACCGCGGACGAATTCGTCCGCACCACCGATCTCGAGCACGTCCGCACCGTGCAGTGGCTTTTCCGCAAGTGCAGAGAAAACGGCTACGTCTACAAAGGCCATTACACCGGGCTATACTGCGTCTACGACAATGCCTTCGTCACCGAGCCCAAGCCCGGCAATCTCTGTCCAGACTGCGATCGCCCGCTCGAAACCGTCACCGAGGAAAACTATTTCTTCAAGCTCTCCGCGTTCCAAAAGCCGCTGCTCGACTTCTATAAAAAGAATCCCGATTTCATTCAGCCGGAAACCCGCAAGAATGAAATCATCAGCTTCGTCGAGGGCGGCCTGAAAGACCTCAGCATCACCCGCACCACCATCCGCTGGGGCATTCCCGTTCCCGGCGAAGAGCCGCACGTCTTCTACGTGTGGTTTGATGCCCTTACCGCTTACCTTAGCGCGGTCGGCGGACCGGAATACGAAAAGCGCGGCTATTGGCCCGCTGACCTCCATCTTGTCGGCAAAGACATCATCCGCTTCCATACCGTCTATTGGCCCGCGTTCCTTATGGCTGCCATGCTGCCCCTTCCGAAGCAGGTCTGGGCCCACGGCTGGTTTCTCATGGATGCCTCCAAGATGAGCAAGTCCAAGGGCAACGTCGTCCTTCCGCGCCCCATCGTCAACATGCTCGGCATGGATGCACTCCGCTATTTCCTTCTGCGCGAAGTCGTCTTCGGCCAGGACGGCAACTTCAGCTACGACTCCCTCGTCACTCGCTACAACAGCGATCTCGCCAACGGCCTCGGCAATCTCGCCAGCCGCACCGCCGCGCTCATCGAGAAGAATTTCGCCGGCACAATTCCCAAGCCCGCCAAATTGCAACCGCAGGATGATGCCCTCGCCAAGGAAGCGCAAAACGCCATAGGTGAGGTTCTCGAAAATTACGACAAGCTCAGCTTTGCCCGCATGCTCGAAACCATCTGGGCCGTCATTGCTGTTGCGGACAAATATCTCACCAGCGAACAGCCCTGGGCACTGGGCACTTCCGAATCCGATCAGGCGCGCAAAGGCACCATTCTTTGGACCGTCGCGGAGCTTCTCCGCATCGTCGCCGCCCTCGCTCATCCCGTCTTGCCGGAGAGCACCGCCAAGATCCGGTCGCTTCTCGGCCAGGCCGGCTCGCCTGCCTCGGTCGAACTCGACGGCCTCCGCTGGGGTCAACTCCGTCCCGGCGCCGCCCTCGGCAAGCCGCAGACATTGTTCCCGCGTGTGGACAAAACTGAAGCAATAGAGAGGATCGAATCCATGTCAGACGAAGAACGCAATCCAGCAGCAACACCCGCTCCAGCACCCGCGGCAGCTCCCGCTTCGGCGACCGGAGCCGCCGCTGCACCTGCTCCGGCAGCCTCCGAAAAAATCGGCATCGAGGATTTCACCAAGGTCGAAATGCGCGTTGGCCAGATCAAAACCGCCGAGCGCATCGTCGGCGCCGACAAACTCCTGAAGCTCACCGTGGATATCGGCACCGAAATCCGCCAGATTTGCGCCGGCATCGCGCAATACTACGATCCCGAATCGCTCCTTGGCCGCAAAGTCGCCGTGGTCGTCAATCTCGCGCCGCGCAAGCTCCGCGGGGTCGAATCCAACGGCATGATCGTCGCCGCTTCCGTTGGCCCCGAGGGCCGCCCCGTCCTCACTGCATTCCTCGAGGACGTCGAAGTGGGCGCCCGCCTCAAATAACCTTGGAGTGCGGGAGCCCAGCTCCCGTCTTTGCGCTGTCGCCCGCATCGTCAAAGGTGCGACGAAGGGAGCCGTGCCGCTAGTCCGGATGCCGTAGCTGCCTGCGAAAGCGGCCAGTTTTGTCCGATTTCCGTTTCCTGATATCCGCTGTGTGATTTTCAATTCTGTGACCCATTTTCCTCTATTCATTTTCCACTTTCTGTCTTCTAATTTCGCCATATGGAATTGATCGACTCGCACGCCCACATCGACTTCCCCCAATTCGATGCCGACCGCGACGCCATGCTCGACCGCGCCCGCACTGCCGGCGTCTCCACGATTCTCGCTATCGGCGTCGGACCCGGCCCCGAAAAACTCGACGCCGCCATCCCCTACGCCGAAGCCCACGATTGGATCTACACCACCGTCGGCATCCACCCCCACGAAGCCAAGCAAGTCACACCCGCGCACCTCGAGACCCTCGCCACGCTCGCCCACCATCCCAAAATCATCGCCTTCGGTGAAATCGGCCTCGACTATTACTACGACCACTCCCCGCGCGACGTTCAGGAGCTCGTCTTCCGCCAGCAGATGGAACTCGCTCGTGCCGCCAAACTCCCCATCATCATCCATTGTCGCGACGCCTGGGACGACTGCCTGCGCATTCTCGATGATGCCTGGAAGCCCACCGGCCTCGGCGGCGTCCTCCACTGCTTCACCGGCACTCTCGAACACGCCCAGCACGGCCTTGACCTCGGTTTTATGGTGTCGTTCACCGGCAATATCACTTACCCGAAGGCCCAGAATATCCGCGACGTCGCCAAGGTTTTGCCCCTTTCGAATATTTTGATCGAAACGGACTCTCCGTACCTTGCGCCGCAGCCTTTCCGCGGCAAAAGAAATGAGCCTGCCCACGTTCTTGAGGTGGCCAAGGCGCTCGCGAATGTGAGAGACTTGGACCTACAGGAAACAGCCGCAGCGACTTCCGAGAATTTCCGGCGGTTTTTTCGGCTGCCCCGGCCGCAGGCACCCTCGGCCGATGTGTCCCGCTGACAGGGGGCGGGATCGGAGAACGGACATCGCTTTACTGACCGTCAAAGAGATTTTTGAGTTGGTGCGTGAAGACCTCGTCAAGGTCGAGCAGGAACTCTCGCGCCAGAGCGCTTCCGCCTATCAGCCGGTTTCCGAAATCACCAGCTATCTGCTCGGCGGCGGAGGAAAGCGCCTTCGCCCCGCGCTCCTGCTGCTCGCTCACGGTTACGCCGCCGGCGATTCAGCCAATCGTCAGGGCGCCGTAAAACTCGCCGCCGTCGTTGAGCTTCTCCACAGCGCCACGCTCATCCACGACGACGTCATCGACTCCGCCGACACGCGCCGTGGCCGCCCCTCCGCCAATTCCCGCTGGGGCAACCATCGCAGCGTCCTCGCCGGCGACTGGCTCTACATGCAGTCTTTCCAGATTGCGCTGCAGGAACGTAACTTCCATGTCCTCGACATCCTCATCGATCTCACCCAGAAAATGGTCGAAGGCGAACTCCTCCAGCTCGAAAAGATCGGCCGCATTGATGTCTCGGAGGACGACGCCCTCAAGCTTTCTGCCTATAAGACCGCCTGTCTCTTTAGCGGGTGCGCCCGCCTCGGCGGCGTTCTCGGTGGTCTCGACGAAGAACACGAAGAAGCCCTCGCCGATTATGGCCGGTATTCCGGTCTCGCCTTCCAATTGGTGGACGACCTGCTTGACTTTACCGCCTCCAGCGAACAACTCGGCAAGCCCGTCCTCAGCGACCTCAAGGAAGGCAAGGTCACGCTCCCGCTCATCTACGCGATGGAAAACGGCCACCGCGAAGCCCGCGATCTCGTCGCACGCGTCCTCGAAGAAAAGGAATTTCTCTCCGTCCAGCCGGAAACCCTCGTCGCCCTGGTCCGCGATTCTGGCGCGCTTGACCGCACCCGCAACCTCGCCCTCGAATACGCCGTCCGCGCCAAGGCGTGCCTCAACGGCACCGGCTATTCCGAATATTCCCGCGCCCTCCAAACCCTGCCTGACTTCATCCTCGACCGCGAGTACTAACCGCTTCTCTACGTCTTCCACGCTAGTCCTCTGTGCTCTCTGCGCTAAAATCCGGCGTGCTTCCTGGGCACGCGCATCTGCCGTTCAAGCTGTGATACGTTTGTCTCGATAAGCCGCCATGCTTCCCTTCAAGCTCATCTACCACGAACGCTACGACCTCAACCTTGGCGCCCACGTCTTCCCGTCCCAGAAATTCCGCCTTGTCCATGACAAACTGCTGAATGACGGCATCGCAACCGTGGACGATTTCCTCCGCCCTGAAACCGCCTCCGACGCCGACATCCTCCGTGTCCACACCCACGACTGGGTGCAGAAACTCAAAACCGGCACCCTTACCCATTCCGAGCAGATGAAACTCGAGGTCCCCTATTCGCCCGAACTCGTCCGTGCCTTCTGGCTGGCCGCCGGCGGCACCATCGTCGCCGCCGAATCCGCTCTTCGCGACGGCTTCGGCTGCAATCTCGGAGGTGGCTTTCACCACGCCTACCCGGGCCATGGTGAGGGCTTCTGCGCCATTCACGATGTCGCCGTCGCCATTCGCTCGCTGCAGGCGCGCAACGAAATCTCCCGCGCCATGGTCGTGGACACCGATGTCCACCACGGCAACGGCACTGCCGCCATCTTCGCCAAAGATCCTTCCGTCTTCACCCTTTCCATCCACCAGCTCAACAACTATCCCGCCCACAAACCGCACTCCTCCCTCGACATCAACCTCGAAGATGGAGTGGACGGCGAAGAATATCTCGCCGCCCTCCTTCCTGCAGTCCGGAAATCTGTCGAAGGATTCAACCCCGATATGCTTTTCTACGTCGGCGGCGCCGATCCCTACTCGGAAGATCAGCTCGGTGGGCTCAATGTCAGTATGGATGGACTAAAGAAGCGCGACGCCGGTGTTTTCGAAGAAGCCCGCAAGCGCAATATCCCCGTGGTCACCACGCAAGCCGGCGGCTACGCCCGCCGCATCGAGGACACCGTCCAGATCCATGTCAATACCATCCAAGCCGCTCGGGAAGTTGCCGAACGCTATCCTGCCGCCTCGACCGCCTCCGACTCCGCCTGACTCAGTGGTAGCGCCTGCTTCTTGTTCACCCTGGGAGGGCTGGCTGCGTAGCGGCCACCTCCAAGTGGCCCGGGCCACGCTTGCTTCTGGCTTATAACTTGGAACCTATCGCTTGAAACCAGTTACTTCTCCCTCAAGGCTTCTGGTCGATGGCCTTCTCAATCGCCGCCACTAAAGTCTGATCCGCGCCGTCCGGGTCGAACCCCTCCGCCCGGTACGCAATCTTCCCGTCCCGGTCCAGAATCACCGTCGTCGGGAACGAATTCACCTGCAGCAACACATCCAGCCCGTCGGCAAACAGTACATCCGTCTTCGGCTTCTCTTCCGCAAGGTATGGCGCCACCAAAGTCTCGTCCTCGTCGCAGTTCACTTCGTAAAAGGCCACTTCCTTTTCACGCCCCGCAAATTGACTCGCAATCCGCTCAAAGTGCGGCTCCCATTCGCGGCACGGCCCGCACCACGTGGCCCAGAAATTCAGCACCACCACTTTGCCTTTTGTCCCTGCCAGCGGAAACGCCGAACCATCGCTCACCTTCCGCAACACAAATTCCGATGGCTCCTTCAGTCCTTTGTTTCGCGCGGGTTTCGGTGCCGCTGTCGCCGCAGCGGCTTCGTCATACGCCCGCAGCGCATAGTCTCCCAGTCCGTCTTCGGATCCATGCGCCAGCCGCCACACGTTCCCCAGCTTCTTCCGAACTTCCGCCCGCGGAGGATCGCCCCGCGACCCGCCCGCCAGTGCAAACGCCAGCGCGTACTCGTGAATCGCCGTTTGCAGATCTTTCTGCAGTTCCGCCAGTTCGCCCAGGTGATCCGCGGCTGCGGCGCTGGGCGCAATCCGGTAACTCGCGTCGAAATCCGCTTCCGCCTTCTTCGGCACATTCAATTTCTGATACAGCCGCCCGCGCACCACCAGGATCGCCGCTTCATCCCGCTGCTTGTCCTTCTCGAATTCCTCGTTCGATTGCCGCGGCGACTTCTCTGCCGCTGTTTCGTGCTGCACGACCTCCAGCACACGTGTGCTATAACTTGTCGCGCGCCGCCACCCTGCGGCATCCCCATAGCGTTCCAGCAGTTGCACGGCCAGCAGATTGATGGAAAGATCTTCCGGCTTCAGCGCCACCATACGCTCTGCGTATTCCGTGGCCAGGGAAAACTCCCGCAACTGCAGACAAGATTCCACCAATGCCCGGTAAATCTGCGGCCGCTGGGAACTCTCTGGATATTTCTTGAGGAATTCCCGTAGATTCCGCACCATTTCCGCGCGGTCGTTTCCCGCCTGGTCGATCGCTTTCTGCAGATCCTGTTGTTCCGTTGTTGCGGCGTTCGCGGTTTTCGGGGCGTGATTCTTCGCCGTGGATGTTTCCGCACCCGGCTTCTGATCCGTATCTGGTTTTTCTTGGGAAAAAACAGTGCAGGAAAAAATCGCTGCAAATAGGAAGCTCGCACGCAACCTGCGCTTCATCGCTGGGCCGCCAAGTCTCACAACCCGATTGTACTTGCTAATCCTTCGTTTTGCAGGTACTGCGGACGCAGCTTCCTCCGGTAGCGCCGGCGTCCAGTTCACGCTGGATGGGCCGGTAAGCGCAGTGGTCCGCTACACTCCACCGACGCTTACGCTTCCCGAAACCGTACGCACTTCAATGCGCCCCGACGCGTCCCCGGTATGGGCCCGCATCGAATGCTTGCTCTGCTCTTCCAGGATCACCGGTATGCTCGTGCGAATATCTCCGGAAGTCGATTCCGCCGAAAGCAGAAAGCTCGCATTCTTCGGCACGCGCAATTCTACCGACCCCGACACCGTCTTCAATTCCCACAGCCGGTTCGCGCTCGGGTTCCCCGAAACCTGGATCGACCCGGAAATCGCGTGTGCCTTCAAATCGGCGTTAGCCCCTTCGATCTCGATGGAACCACTCGCCGTCGAAGCATCCACCCGGTCCCCTGGCCGCTTGATGTGGATCGAGCCCGACGCCTCGCTCACCTGCATTTCGCCCTTCACGTCCGCCACCGTAACGTCTCCCGAGGCGCTCGACACCCGCAGATACCCGCCGATCGACCCCACGTCAATCGATCCACTTGCGGCCTTCACCGTTGCGTCCCGGTCTACCCGGTAAACATGCACATACCCTGACGCCGACCCCGCTCGCACCGGCCCCGTCACGTTATCAATCGTGATTCCGCCCGACGCCACATCCGCGTCAACTTCCGTGTCGTGCGGGACTTCCACCTGGTAATCGATCGAAACGTTCTTCAGCCAAGTACTGCTTTTCCCGATTCGGATGGTGCTCCCGCTCTGTTCCACCGGTGGATTGGCGGCCACCTCGTCCACGCTCTTTGCCCCACCTCCGAAAATCGTCCAGCCGCCGGGCATCACTTTTCCATGAACGTGCACCGATCCATCGGCGCTCCCGCGAATTTCCACATTCCCCGACCCGTTGCTCAGCTCAATCCGTACCGGCGACGAAACCGTAAACGTCCGGTCAAATGTCGCCGTCTCGCTGGCTTGTGTAGGCAGGGAACAGCTTAAAATGGCTGAAAGACCAATCAGGCCCGTTAGGAAACCAACTTTTCGTATGTTCATCGGCAGTTTGGCCCACTCTGGGGGCTCTCCTGAAGAAAGATACGACATTCGAGCCTAGGATGTTCCGGCCGCCTTGCTCAGCGTTTCGTTCAATGAGCCCTGCCGGTAACCCTCTAAATCTAAAGCCACATACGCAAAACCAGCCTGCTTCAATGCGCTGACGATGGCCGCCGCGGTCTTGGCTTCCTGCGCTCGCGGCATCTCGTCCACTGCCAATTCCACCCGCGCCAACTTGTCATGCAATCGGACGCGAAACTGCCGGAATCCTAAGGCCCGCAGCGCCGCTTCTCCCCGCTCCACCAGCGACAACCGCTCCGGCGTCACCTCGGTTCCATACGGCAATCGCGACGACAAGCACGCCGACGCCGGCCGGTCCCAGCAGGGAAGTCCCGCGCGCTTCGCCAGCAGACGGATCTCCGCCTTGTTCATCTTGGCTTCCAGCAACGGCGTCAGCACCTTGTGCTCGGCCGCCGCTCGTTGCCCGGGCCGGAAGTCGGACGTGTCGTCCGCATTCACCCCGTACGCCACGGCCGTAAATCTCCGCGTGTTCGCCAGTTCATCCAGCGCCGAAAACAGTTCGTCCTTGCAGTAGTAACACCGGTCCGCCGCATTTGCCCGGTACGCGGGATTCTCCAGTTCGTGCGTCTCGATAAACTCGTGTCGTATCCCGATTGCCTTCAGCAAAATCTCCACTTGCTCGCGGTCGTAGGCGGAATAGCTCTCCGAGAGCGCCGTCACCGAGAGCGCCTTCTGCCCCAAAGCCCGGTTCGCCGCCCACGCCAAATATGCCGAATCCGTTCCACCCGAAAGCGCCACGATCAACGAAGGCAATTTCCCCAGCCGCGTCAACAGCAAGCGCTCCTTCTCCTCGGCCGCCACCTCTGCCGCCGCCCCACTCCGAATTTTCACCAGCGTTTCCATCTTTCCCCGTACCGGCCTTCTTCAAGTAGCCAAGCGCAATCCCATTCAAGCACATCCCGCCGGATTTTCCTTCCTCACTTGAAATCCAACAACACCTCCACCGATCCCTTTGCAGGGTCTGTCTGCAAATAATGCCCCACGGTGTCGTAGTGCACGGGCAGATCCTTGAAAATCGTCTCTCTTCGCGATTCCAGCCGGAACAAAAAATCCTCAAACACTTTCTTGTCGAACAAATCTCCGGGCTTCAATGTCCACGCATCCCGGATCATTTTTTCCCCGGTCAGCGACATCCCCGAGATAATCATAGATCCGTAGTGGTACTGCGTCCCTTCGACTACGCTTACATCGTAAGAAACCGTATGCCCTGCGTCGTCGTAAACCGCCACTGGCGTCACCTTCGCTTCCAGATATCCTCGCTGCCCATACTCTTCCCGCACTTTATCCCACGCCCCGAAAATCGCTTGCCCGTCCGCCACGTCGCCCGCCTTGAATCCCAGCGTGCTCGTCAATGTGATCGTCGAGATTGCCGAGTTACCTTTCCAGTCCACGCCATTCCATTTGTAAACCGCTCCCGGATCGCAGGGGACGTACACCGGAATCTGTTCCGTCAATTTCTGCGTGTTCGGGTCTCCCGCCAGTCGCACCACCGGCGGCCCGATCTTGGCTCGCAAAAATCCCTCTTGCTGATAGATCGGGCGAATTTGCTCCGACAAAAATAGATCGATCGTCATGCGCGAATATGGATGCTGCAGGATCTCCGGCAGGTGTGCTCGCACCCTCGCGTCCTCGATCAGTTTCCCGTCGCTGAACTCCATGCTCGCAATCTTCGGCACCAACCCCACCACCGTGAACTGCTGCTCCGATCCGTCCGAGAGCGGGCTCAACACCACCTGATGCGTCACTTCCGCGTGCGGCTCCTTCGCCGCAATGAACTGCTTCAGGGCATCCGCCGCGCGCTCCACCACATCGCCCGCCTGGGGCAGATGCCCGTCGTAAAAAGGCAGCAGCTTCTGGATCGCCGCATTCAGCTCCGAATCGTCGTACCACGGGAAGTTGTCATAGGAAACCGGCAGCCGCGGGTTTTCATCCACGTGATACGTCACGTCCACCTGGTCCAATTTCGTGTCGAACTTGTAGGCCACCTTGGAAAACAGGCCCGTGCGAACCAGCGCGTCCGCGGCGTCCTGCATCTCGCTCCGCCCCACCTGCGCGCCGTCTTTCAATCCAGTCAAGTAGATGATCTGGTCTTCGGTCAGGTTCTTCATGCCCTCCACGTGAATCGCATGAAGCGCCGCGGTCTGCGCGTGTATCGCTTGACTCAGAGAAAAGGGAAGAAGCGCGACAATGCACCAGACAATAAGGCGGACCCGCATGCCCCAATTCTAGCCCAATTTCTTCCCCGGTAGCGCCTGCTTCCAGTTCGCCCTGGAAGGGTCGGCAAGCCTAGCGGCCACCTTCAGCTGGCCAATCCGGTCGCAAGGTACCGCACCCTCCGCGTTTCTAGGCGCGGATCACTTCTGCGTCCTGTGTGTTGAAATCTCCTGTCAGCACATGCCAGGCGCTATTCCACCGTTACCGACTTCGCCAGATTCCTCGGCTGGTCCACATCGCAACCTCTTCGTACCGCAATGTGATACGCCAGCAATTGCAGCGGAACAATCTCCAGCAGTGGCGCTAGCAGATCCGGCGCCGCCGGCACCTCAATAATCTGGTCCGAAGCCTCGCGTGCCAGGTGATCACCCGTCGTCACGACCGAAATCACAATCCCGTCTCGCGCCTTCACCTCTTTGATGTTCGAGACACTCTTCTCATACAGCGTCATCGAAGCGGGATCCGATTCATCCCGAGTCGCCAGCACCACCACCGGCAAATTCTCGTCAATCAGAGCGTTCGGTCCGTGCTTCATCTCCCCCGATGGATATCCTTCCGCATGAATGTAGGAAATCTCCTTCAGCTTCAATGCGCCTTCCAGCGCAATTGGGTAATGAATCCCTCGCCCCAGATACAAAAAGTCCGACTGCCGGAAGAATTGTCGCGCCAGGTTCTCGTAAAATCCCGTTTCTTCCGCCAGGAAAATCGTCTCCATCTTGTGCGGTATCCGCGTGAACTCCAGCATCAGTTGCCGCGCCGCCTCCGCGCTGAGCTTTCCGCGCACCTGCCCGAGATACGACGCCAACAGCACCAGCGCTGCCATTTGCGAAGTGAACGCCTTCGTCGAAGCTACCCCAATCTCCGGCCCGGCGTGCGTCAGGATCGTCCCCGCCGCCTCGCGCGTGATCATCGAGCCCTTCACGTTGCAGATCGCCAGGCTGGGCGAACCCTTCTGCTTCGCCTCTCTCTGCGCCGCCAGCGTATCCGCGGTCTCTCCCGACTGGCTGATGCAAACCGTCAAGGTCTTCCCGTTGATGATCGGGTCTCGATACCGGAACTCGCTCCCGTAATCCACTTCCACGGGCATCCGTGCCAGTCGTTCGATCATGAACTTCCCGGCCAGCCCCGCGTGCCAGCTCGTCCCGCAGGCCACGATCCGCACGTTCTCGAATTCGCGGAACTGTTTTTCCGTAATCGCCATCTCATCCAGAAAAACCTTCCCGGTGTCTTGCGAAATCCGCCCTAGCAGCGTGTCCCGTACCGCCCGCGGCTGCTCGAATATCTCCTTCTGCATGAAATGCTTGTAGCCGCCCTTCTCCGCCATGATGGGGTCCCAGGCTACGTGGTGCGCCGGTCGGCTTACCGGCTTCCCATCCAGGTCCGTCACGCGAACGCCTTCCTTGCTCAACACCGCCACGTCGCCATCCGCCAGGAAAAAGATTTCGCGCGTGTGTTCCAGCAGCGCCGGAATGTCGCTTGCCACGAAGTACTCCCCGTCTCCCAACCCGATCACTGAGGGCGGCCCGATCCGTGCCGCAATCAACTTCTGCGGATCTTTGGCTGATAAAAACACAAGCGAGTAAATTCCCCGCAACTCACGCAGCGTCTTCCGCACCGCCTCCTCAAACGGCAAGTCCTTCGCGTATTTCTCCACCAGGTGCGCTACCACTTCCGTGTCTGTTTCCGTGGCGAACTTGTGACCCTCGCCTTGTAGCTTCGTCTTCAACTCCAGGTAGTTCTCGATGATTCCGTTGTGCACCACCACGTACTGCCCCGTGCAATCCCGATGCGGGTGTGCGTTTTCTTCTGTCGGCCGCCCGTGCGTCGCCCAGCGCGTGTGGCCGATTCCGTACGTTCCTTCGATCGGCGAGGTCCGCAGGGCCTCTTCCAGATTTTTCAGTTTTCCCGGCGCGCGGCGGATTTCAATCTTGCCGGCGCCATTCACCACGGCGATTCCCGCGGAATCATACCCGCGGTATTCCAGCTTCCGCAGGCCTTCGATAATCACCGGCACCACTTTTTTCGGTCCGATATATCCGACAATCCCGCACATGCGGACGTTCTCCTGGATGGAATAGCTTCAGGGTAGCATGCGGCCTCATGGCCATGCTGGAAAACACCGAAAATCGGGCGGTGGAGTTACTGCTGCGTTGGTTGCGTGCCGGGTTGTGCGTCGGGTTGCGGCGTGGTGTCCGGCTCCGGTTCAGCCTTCGGCACCGGGTCGTTGAAGACTCGTTGCATCTCGTACGTGTTCAGTTTTCGGGTCGCGTCGAAATAAAACGTTACGCGGGCGGTCACCGGCGTCACCGTCTGCGTATCGATGTGCCGGATCTTCGTCACGATCGTTCCGGGCTCTCCGGAGTCCAGCACTGGATATCCCCGATTGCCCAGGTAGGTAAGCACCTTCACTTCTGGCGTTCCCTGCGGCAACTCCGCGTCCAGTTGGTCCTGAATGGGCTTCAACTGTGGATCGTTGGTGCGCTCCTGCTTATGGCACCCCGCGACGCCAAACAATGCCACGCACAAGACCGCGAGTCCGCAGCTCCGCAGCCGGCTCAACGATTGGTTCTGCGCGTTAAAGGGGGAATTCTGCATAAGCGGTAATCTATTCCACAATTTCAAATCGATATTCTTCGATCACCGGGTTCGCCAGGACTTCCTTGGAGATACGTTCCACTTGTTTCTGCGCTTCGTCGCGGTTCCAGCCATCCAGATTCAGTACGAAAAACTTCCCCTGCCGCACATCCGAAATCTGTTCGTACCCCAGGCTCGTCAAGGCATGCTGAATCGTCTTGCCCTGCGGATCGAGAACCGTCCGCTTCGGCATCACCCACACATGTGCTTTCATGCCCACAGTATAACATTCCCCCCAACCCGCCACCCTGTACCCGCGGCCAGTCTTCCGTCCGACGCAACGCTCAAGAGTCCGGGTTTGCTGATCTCTGCTCGCTGCTATCTGCTAGCTGTTCCATCAAATGCGTGCCGGAAACCGTTCTCCACCAACTGCTCTAAGTCCTTGTCCCCGAGCCCCATCGCGTATGCATCCCGGTACTCCTGATCCAGCGACGTATGAAACATCGCGGGATCATCCGTCGAAAGCGTCACCACCACCCCGCGTCGCAGCAACTCCGGCAGCGGGTGCTCTGTAATCCCCGCGTTCGCCTTGCGCCGTTGCAGCCCCAGCGCCCCTGTTCGTAAATTGCTCCCCGGACAAACCTCCAGCGGTAGCTGTCGTTCCGCCAGTAAATCCAGCAATGCTTCGTCGTGAATCGCTGCGATCCCGTGTCCTATGCGCTCCACGCCCAGCAACTCAATCGCTTCCCGGATCTTTTCTGGGCCGCCAATCTCGCCCGCGTGCATCAGCCGGTGCAGTCCGCCATCGGCCGCCCGCGCATATACTTTTCGAAACTCCGCCGTCGGCACGCTTAGCTCGTCCCCGCCAATTCCGAACGCCACGATCCGCGGCGACTCGCAGCCCCGCGCCGCCTCCACGACCTGCATTGCCGCGTCCGCGCCGAACTGCCGCACCGCGTCAAACACCCAATTCAGCCGCAGTCCTCGCCCCTCGTAACTCTGCGTGGCCGCCAGAATCGCCTCAAAGTTCGCCTCCGGCCGTTGCTGTCTCCGGTACATCACCCCCACCGAAAGCGTCACCTCGGCGTAAACCACTTTTTGTTCCAAAAGTTGTTCCGCCAAATCTTTCGCGATAAGTCCAAAATCCCCCGGTTCGCGCAGAAACGAAGTCACCCATTTGAACGCTTCCAGGAACCCCGCAAAATTTGTGTACGCGTACCTTTGCCGCACTTCCTCTTCACGCAACTCCACACCGTGTCGCGCTGCCAACTCGCACGCCACCCGCGGCCGGATCGACCCCTCCAAGTGGATATGCAGCTCCGCTTTTGGCAGGGCGGCAATGCGTTCGGGAAAAGTGTCGCTCGTCATTTCAGATGGGTCTCAAGTCGGGGAACAAATCACCGGTCTCTCCGGTGGACATTTGGTGGGCGTCGGGCGGCGGGGGTGCTTCACCTCGGCATTTGGAGCCACGGGTAACTAAGCCTCAGCCCCTGAGGAATTGCTCGCAAACACCCGTGTTCTATCTCTTGTACAGATCGTAACCCGCCATGGCAAACCTTGCCCACAATCTCCCAGTCAGCGCCAGAGGCGCGGAAGACCTTCGCCCAGCGGGCAAGCGCTGGGTCTCGTAGCGCAACTACCCCAAGCCTCAGAGGGGCGACACCTGCGCCAAACGCCACTCTGCAATCTTCGGCCTTCCCCCGATGGGCCAACCACTAGTGCGGCAGCGCCGGTTTCCCAGCATTTACCCACGCCGTCATCCAATACGAGCCCACGTCCGTCGCAGCGTCGGAAAGCTGCCGGATCAGCGCCGCCGCCGTCAAATTATAAAATCGGTCGTAATATTCGTCCGTATACGACGTCAACCCCTTCTTCGCCCGCCGGTCCGCCAGCAACAGGGATTCCACCAGGCTGTGCGCCTCCAGGCAGGCCTCGAAGGCGTAATCCGTCGGGTCGCTGATAAAGAACGCGTCACGCGGGCTCAGCGGAAAAAATGATCCATACCGCGCAATCAGCACGTCGTTGAACCGGTCGTTGATCCCATTCTGCCCGGTGATCCGGCCGTCGAAATTTTCCGTCGTGTTGAAAGGGTCGTGCGCCTCCGCCACGAAATTCGCCAGAAACGCCGCGTCGAGCTTCGCCTGGTCCCACTTGCCTGTACGAAAATCTTCCGTCAATTTCTCGCTGTACACGCCGATCTGCCAAGGCAAAACCCCGGTCGACAGAATCTTCGACTTCCCGTACTTGTCCACCGCCGACTTGTAACTCCGTGGCAGAGCTTCGAAGGGAAACTTTCCGTACTTGTCCAACTCGATGAAATGGTTATTCCGCTCCCAGGGATGCTCGTCGATCAGGCCCAGCGGATCGTTTACATGCTGCATCAAGTATTTGCGATTGCCTTCGAAGAACGTCCGCATGTCGCTGGGCACGGTATCGACCGCGCGGTTCACGATCAATCGTTGCGCGTTTTCCCCCCACCCCCGCGCGCCGCTTGGCAGGAGTAGCTGCACAAGGCACAGCCCCGCCAGTGCCATCACGGCAGTAAAGGAGACCTCCTGTCGGGGAGCATGCATAGTAGAAAGTTTACGCCTTCGCGGCAGGATTCAGGGCGCTCCGATGCCGGCTATACACAAAATAAATCACCAGCCCGATGATCAGCCACACAAAAAAGCGGATCCAGTTTTCCAGCGTCAGGCTCGCCATCAACAGCACGCACGTAATGATCGACACCCACGGTAGCACCGGCACCAGCGGCACCCGGAATCCCCGAGGCCGGTCCGGCTGCGTCTTTCGCAACACCAGCACCGCAATCGCTACCAGCACAAACGCAAACAGCGTCCCGATGTTCGAAAGGTCCGCCAGCGTTCCGATATCGAAAATCCCCGCCGGTATCCCCACCACGATCCCTGCGATCCACGTCGCGAAATGCGGCGTCCGGAAGCGCTTGTGCACCTTCGAAAACGCCGGCGGCAGCAGCCCATCGCGCGACATCGCAAACCACACGCGCGCCTGCCCGTATTGATAAACCAGCAGGGAAGAGATCATCCCCATCAGCGCCCCGATGGTCACCCAGCGCTGCAGTCTGTCCAGCCCGATGTTATGCAGCGCCGTCGCCACCGGTGCCGCGTCGCCCTTGAAAATGTAATAGGGCTGAATCCCCGTCAGCACCACCGCCACGCCCACGTATAGCGCCGCGCAGACGAGCAGCGAAGTCAGGATGCCCAGCGGCAGGTCGCGCTTTGGATTGCGGCATTCTTCCGCCGCCGTCGAAACCGAATCGAATCCGATGTAGCTGAAAAACACGATCGCTCCGCCCGTCAGGATTCCCTGAAATCCATTCGGCGCAAACGGTTTCCAGTTAACCGGCTGGATATACTTGGACGCGAAAATAATAAAAACGAAAATCGCCACCAGCTTGATTCCCACCATGATGCTGTTCGACGTGGCCGACTCCTTGATGCCCGTCACCAGCAGCACCGTCAGCAACATCACGATCAGGAACCCGATCAGATTAAAGTGCGGCAGCCAGCCCACCTGAGGCTGGTACGCCGGCGTGCTCAGCGTCTCCGGCAGTTGAATCCCAAACGTGCCCAATAAGCTGTTCACATACGCCGAAAAGCCCACCGCCACCGCCATGTTCGATACGGCGTACTCCAGAATCAGGTCCCAACCGATGATCCACGCCACCAGTTCGCCCATCGTCGCGTAGGTATACGTGTATGCGCTCCCGGCAATCGGGATCATCGAAGCAAGTTCCGCGTAACACAATCCCGCGAACCCGCAGACAATCGCCACCAGGAAAAAGGACAACGCGATCGCCGGACCCGCCCCGGGCCGTCCACTCGCGCCAAGCGCGTGCGCCCCGTGCAGTAAAACGTCCAGCACCGGCGCCTTCAACAGCGACGGCACCGCCACCTCTTCTCCCGCCGCCGCCGTGCCCGTCAGCACGAAAATTCCCGTGCCGATGATCGCACCAATCCCCAGCGCCGTCAGGCTGATCCAGCCAAGTGTCTTTTTTAATCGTCGTTCAGGATTTTCGGCGTCCGCGATGAGCTGATCGATGTTCTTGCACCGAAAGAGTTGTGGGTCCACCCAAGCTCTCCGCTCGCATCCGGGCCTCCCCTGTTGTTACCAGGGTTCGGCCGCGCGCTCTGTCTCAGCCGGACACGTTATCTGGGAATGATGACGCCCCAATCTATCGCGACTTCGCCCCCCGCGCAACCAGCCCACTTCTCTCGTAGCGCCTGCATCCTGCAGGCAGGCTAAACCGGCCGCCGCACCGTTCCGTAGCACGGGCTTCACACTGTGACTCTTCCTTCTTCTCTGCGTTCTCTGCGCGCTTCCTCTGCTATCTCTGCGTTAACTCTCTTTTTCTTCCTCAAACCTGCTGCAACTGCGCATACCGCTCCACAAACTTCTTCGTCCCTCGCCCCGGAAAACTCACGCTCACTCGTCGGTCTTCCTCATCGCCTTCCACGCCCACCACCGTCCCCACGCCATACTCCGGATGCCGCACCTTCGTCCCCAGCATCGGATCCGCCTGCTGGCCCCGCTTGATCGCAGGTCTTCCAAACGAGGGCGTGCTCGGACCTGGCGCCTTCCGCTGCGTCGCTCGCGCCGCCGGCGTTGGCAACCCTCTCACTCTTCGCGTGAATTCTTCAGCGGAATACGAATATTCCGGGTCCGGCTCGTACCGTCGCGTCTCCCCGATCTCCGCCATCGACCCGCGCACGGTCTCCACCAGTTCGCTCGGAATCTCGCTCAAAAACCGCGAGGGCAGCGACGCCCGCATCTGCTGCTCGTTCCCGAACACTCGCCGGTACACCGCCCGCGTCAGCGTCAGCGTCTTCCTCGCCCGCGTCATTCCCACGTACACCAGCCGCCGCTCCTCCTCGATTCCTTTCTCTTCATTGATCGACCGGCTGTGCGGGCAAATTCCGTCCTCCATCCCCGTCAAGAACACGTGGTCGAACTCCAGCCCCTTCGTGCTGTGCAGCGTAATCAGCGTGACGCCCGGCTTGCCCTCGAACGAATCCGCATCGCTCACCAGCGCGGCCGCGTCCAGAAAATCCGTGAACGATTCTCCCGCGTCCATTGCCTCGGCCACCGCTCGCGCCAGTTCTTCCAGGTTCTCGATGCGCGACACGTCTTCTGGCGTGTTGCGGTCCTTTAACATGCCCATGTAGCCGGTCTCTTCCAGCACGAATCGCAAATAATCCGCCGGCTCCTTCGTCGCCTGGCCTTCCTGCAATCGCTGGATCAGCTCCCGGAACGCCCGCAGCGGCGCCACCGCCCGGCTCGACGCCGGATTCGTCATCAACGACTCCATCGCGTCCCAGAATGACAGCGATTCTCTCTGCGCGATCTCCCGCAAAGTGTCCACCGTCGTCTTTCCGATTCCCCTTGCGGGCATGTTCAACACCCGAAGCAGCGAAACATCATCCTCCGGATGCAGGGCCAGCCGCACGTACGCCAGCGCGTCCTTCACTTCCGCCCGGTTATAGAAACTGAATCCGCCCACCAGCTTGTAGCGCAGTCCCCGCCGCCGGAAGACCTCTTCAAACGACCGCGACTGAAAGTTCGTCCGGTACTCCACCGCGCACGTCTGGTCCGCATCGTCGGTCAAAACCCGCTCCAGCTCCCCGGCCACAAAGTCCGCCTCCGCGTGCGCGTCGCGCGCCTCGAAATACCGCAGCTTTCCGCCCGGTTCTTTTTCCGCGCGCAGCTTCTTTCCCAGCCGGTCCGGATTGTTTGCCACCACCGCGCCCGCCGCGTCCAGAATCGTCTGCGTCGAGCGATAATTCCGCTCCAGCCGGATCACTTTCGCGGAAGGGAAGTCCTGTGAAAAACTCAGCAAAATTGAAACATCCGCCCCGCGCCACCGGTAAATGGACTGGTCCTCGTCTCCCACCACGCACACGTTTTGTCGTTCGTTCGTCAGCATCCGCAACAGGTCGTATTGCACCCGGTTCGTGTCCTGGTATTCGTCCACATGCAGATACGCAAACCGGTTCCGCCATCGCTCGCGCACCTCGGGCGCGTCTCGCAGCAAGTGCGCCGATTTCAGCAGCAGATCATCGAAGTCCACCGCCTTGCTCTGCTTCAGCAACACTTCATACCCCGCGTAGACGTCCGCCACCTTCCGCGTGTCCGGCCCGAATGCTTCCGCCTTCATCTGCTCCGGCGCCTGTGCGTGATTCTTCGCGTAGCTGATGCGGCTCAGCACGTTGCGCGGCGTCAGCCCGTCCTCGTCAATCTTCAGCTTCGCCATCACCAGCTTTACCGCCGCCTGTTGGTCGTCGTCGTCATAAATGGCAAAGTCCTTCGCCAACCCCGCACTTGCGGCCTCCCGGCGCAGCAATCGCGCGCATAGCGAATGAAACGTCGAAATCCACGGCCGTTCCGGAGGCACTCCCGCGCGCAACAGCAAATCCGTCACCCGCGTCTGCATCTCTTCCGCCGCTTTATTCGTGAATGTCACCGCCAGGATCGCGTCCGCCGGCGTCCCCTTGGCAATCAGGTTCGCCATGCGAAACGTAATCGCCCGCGTCTTTCCGGTTCCCGCGCCCGCAAGGATCAAAACGGGCCCTTCCGTCGTTTCCGCCGCAAGTCTCTGTTCTGGATTCAGTTTTTCGAGCAGGTTTTCCATGTCATCCGGTGGGTCAGCAAAAGTTTTCGCACACCCATGGTAGCCGACGCCGCATTACCCGGCAAATCCACATTTCGTGACCGAAAATTAATTTGTTGAATCCTGGTGGAATCCAATATCGAAATACGAAATCGCCTGCTTCGTGGACATCCGTTCCAGGTCCGGAACGTACACCCGCGCGTTGTCCAATAAATCCCATTCACCGCGCAAATCGAAATACACCAACCCCTCCATCGTGCTGTGTGGCGCGATCACTGGAGACGGCAGCGCCGCGTCTTGGCACGCGTCCCGCAGCTCCTCCCAATGTTTGTCCCGCGTCGGTTTGGCGCGCCCGATCGGCAGTGGAAGGGGGCTCCTCCGTAGCGTCGGATCCTTCTGGTGGTTTTCCAGCAACACGGCGTCCGCAACGTCGTCTCCGGTCAACGGCTCCAATTCCTGCCGATGCTCCTCGTCCAGCTGCACCAGCAGCCGTATACGCTCGCGGCTGATCCGGATTGGCTCGTCGTTGTCGTTTCGAATTGTCAGGTGCAGCGCCACTATCCCGCCCGTATACGGATTCTTCTTCGGAAATTTCCCTTTGTACCGGCTCGCCGACGTCCATGGGTCCACGCCGATCGTCACGCCTTCGTGCGAATCCACAATCGAGGTCCGCATCGTCGCGCTCTGGGCCCTCGCCACCGCCGGAGTCACGCACACCCCCATCGCCACCACCACCAGCTCAGCAAGGATTTTTCTCATCGGGCTATAATAAACTGTTCGCATCCTGAGGCCTTCGATTCTTTGGGGTGAAGAGGGGTTGCTCCCTTGCAAGTTTACTCTGAGCGTCTTACCGAGGCCCGGCCGTTTCGGGGACGGCTGTATGCCGCCTTCTTCGTTCTGTACGAGGGCCATTCGCGCGGATTTGCGGGAAGGCAAGGCTCCTTGACCTGAGCTTCGTCAAAGGGCAGCCGCGCGGAACAGGGCCCGAAACTCAGGGGCTTTGGCCCTGAGGATATATTTCCCGCATAGCATCGGAGTCATATCGAGTGTATTTATTCTACAGCTTCCTGATGGCTCTCGCCGCCATCGTCACCTCGCCCTATTGGCTCATTCAGGGCCTTCGCCACAGCAAATATCTCTCCAATCTCTTCCAGCGCCTGGGCCTTTCCATTTCGGAACTCGACAAACTCCCCGCCGATCGCTCCGGCGCCATCTGGATTCACGCCGTCTCCGTCGGCGAAGCCCTCTCCGGCGTCACCCTCGCCCGCCGACTCAAAGACGCCTATCCCGAGCGCCCGCTCATCATCTCCACCACCACGCAGACCGGCTACGCCCTCGCCAAAGAACGCATGCCCTTCGCCGACGCCGTCGTCTACTTTCCTCTCGACTGGGCCTTCTGCGTACGCCGCGTCCTCGACGCTGCCAAACCCGCCGTTGTCGTCATCCTCGAAACCGAAATCTGGCCCAACTTCCTTCGCGAATCCGCGCTCCGCAACATTCCCGTGCTCTTCGTGAGCGGACGCATCTCCGATCGCTCCTTCACCCGCTGGCAGTCCTACCTCGGCTCGTTCGGCTTCTATCTCCGTCCGCTCCTGCAATCCGCGCTTTCCCACGCCGCGGCTTTCCTCATGCAGACGCAACAGGACGCCGACCGCATCAAAGCCCTCGGCGCTCCCGCCGATCGCGTTTTCGTCAGCGGCAATCTCAAATACGACCAGCAACTTCCTGCGCCCACGCCGCTCGCCCAGTGGCTCGAACAGGAATGCCAGCGCCGCGACCGCCGCCCGCTCATCGTCGCCGGCAGCGTTGCTGCCGCCGAAGAGCCGCTCGCGCTGATCGTCTTCGGCGTCGTCCAGGGAGATTTCCCCAAAGCGCTCCTAGTCCTCGCTCCCCGCAAGCCCGAACGCTTCGCCGCCGCCGCCGAATTCATCGAGGAATCCCATCGCAAATTCGTCCGCCGTTCGGAACTCGCCCTCCCGGGTCCCGGCGCGAATCCCGCCCCCAACGGTAATCGGAACTCCATCCCGGACGACGCCAGTGTCGTTCTCCTCGATTCCATCGGTGAACTTGCCTCCCTCTATCGGCTCGCCGACGGCGTCTTCGTCGGCGGCTCGCTGGTCAATTCCGGCGGCCACAACATCCTCGAGCCCGCTGCTTTCGGCAAGGTCCCCATCTTCGGTCCTTCCATGGAAAATTTCGCCGCCATGGCCGCGCGGTTCGTCGAATCGCAGGCCGCGATTCAAGTCGAAAGCCCCGAAGACGCTGGCGTCGAAATGATTCATCTCCTCCAGGACCCGGAAAAAATGCGGCGCATGGGCGGCTCCGCCAAACAACTCGTGGAAACCAGCCGCGGCGCTCTCGACCGCGCCTTCGCGGAGATTTCCAGGCACCTTGGCGGTTCCGCGCAATGAATCTCCCGCCCTGGCTGCGACTCCTTCTCTGGCCGGTTTCCATCGTCTACGGCGATCTCACCCGCCTCCGCGTCTGGCTCTATGAAAAGGGCCACCTGAAGCAGAAGCGCCTCAATCGTCCTGTCATCAGTTTTGGAAATCTCACTGTTGGCGGCACCGGCAAAACCCCGATGGTGATTTGGCTCGCCGAAAAATTGCTGGCGGAAGGGAAGCGTGTCGCCATTCTATCCCGCGGTTACAAAGGCTTCGCCGGCACCAGCGATGAAATCGAACTCATGAAATTCCGCTTGCAGGACCGCGTCCTTTTCGGCGTGGGCCCTGATCGCTACGCGCAAGGCAAACGTCTTGAGCCCCACGCCGACCTCTTCCTCCTCGACGATGGCTTCCAGCACCTCGCGCTCGCCCGCGACGTCAACATCCTCCTCCTCGACGCCTCGCAGCCCCTTCACCGTCAACTCCTCCTCCCCGCCGGTCCTCTGCGTGAACCGATTTCCGCCATGCAGCGCGCGGACATTCTGGTCCTCACGCGTTCCGAAAACTCTCCGCAAACCGAGGCCGCCATCGCGCGCCTGCATAGCTATCCCGTCTTTTCTGCCGCCACGCGGCTCCTTGGCTTCCGCCACCTCGGCTCAGGCATCCAAATGCTGCCGGCGGGCGAAATCGGCTCCGGTCCGTTTTACGCTTTTTGTGGCATTGGCAATCCCCGCGCGTTTTTCCAGGACCTGAAAAACTGGCAGCTCCCCGTCGCCTTCACAAGCGAATTTCCCGATCATCACCGTTACGACCAGCGCGACGCCGACGAGCTCAAGGCCGCCGCCCAAGCCGCGGGTGCCCAGGCCTTCCTCACCACCGAAAAAGACGCGCAAAATCTCGGCGGCGTTCAATTCGCCGGATTCCCCGTCTTCGCCGCTGTCATCGATCTCGAAATACCCCAAGCGGACGCCTTTCTCTCCGCCATTCGCGCCGGCCTCGACGCCCGGAGAACCGCCGCATGAACATCCTCCTCCGTGCCACCAACTGGGTCGGCGACGCCATCATGGCTCTTCCCGCCATCCGCGCAGTTCGCCAGCGCCAGCCCACTGCGCGCATCTCCATCCTGGCCCGTCCCTACGTGGCCGACATCTATCGCGACCAGCAAGTCTGCGATGAACTCATTCCCTACGACCCCAAGGGAGAGCACCGCGGCTTCTCCGGCCGCGAAAAACTCATTTCCCAACTCCGCTCCCGCAAATTCGATGTCGCGCTTCTGCTTCAAAATGCCTTCGAAGCCGCCTGGCTCGCTTGGCGCGCCCAAGTCCCCGAGCGCATCGGCTACGACCGCGACGCTCGCGGCCTGCTTCTCACCAAGTCCATCCCCGTACCCAAGCCCGGCGAAATCCCTGCCCACGAAAAGTTCTATTATCTCGAACTCCTACGCCGTGCCGGTTGGCTCGATCAACTCACCGACGCCCCCCACATCGCCCTCCGCGTTCCCGACGCCGCCCGCCAACGCGCCGCGCGAACCCTTTCCGAAGCCGGCTCCCGTCCAGCCGCTCTGCGCGTCGCCGTTGGCGCCGGTGCCTCCTATGGCTCCGCCAAATGTTGGCCGCCTGACCGCTTTGCCCAGGCCCTGAATTCTTTCCTCTCGCACAACGACGCCGAGGTGATTCTCTTCGGTACGCCCGGCGAATTCGCCGTCTCCGCCGCCATCGCCGCCGGTCTCCAGCGCCCTCCCATCAATCTCACCGGGAAAACCTCCATTGCCGATCTCCCCGCGCTTCTCTCTCAATGTCAGGTCTTCCTCGGCAACGATTCCGGAGCCATGCACGTCGCCGCGGCCGTCGGCCTTCCCGTCGTCGCCATCTTCGGTCCTACCGATCCCGATGGCACCGCGCCCGTCACTCCTCGCGCCACCATCGTCCAGCAAAAACCCTATTGCAGCCCCTGTTTCCTCCGCCGCTGCCCCACCGACCACCGCTGCATGACCGCCGTCACACCCGCTTCAGTCGAATCCGCCTTGCTCTCCCGCGCCAAGGAGCTGCCCCTTGCCTAGCTCCGCGTTTTCGTGTCCCAAGTGGCACAGGCACTCCTGCCTCTGCGCCCAAGCCACCTGCACAAATGCCCATTTCACTTACGCCGATTTTTCAAGCCAGCCACTTTTCCCCCTCCCCAACTTGAATCTCCCTGCCCGTTCTCGTATGTTTCCCCTTACGCTCTCTCACAAGCCATTCAAGGACCCTTCATGAAGCGTTCGTCGCCCAAATCTGCCTCTTCCCCCTCCGTCGATCTTCTTGCCCTCTCCGAATACGTCGAACGCTTCTCCTCCAAAACCATCGTTGTCCTCGGCGATTTCGTTGCCGACGCCTTCCAGATCGGCGACATCACTCGCGTCTCGCGCGAGGCCCCGGTCCTCATCCTGAAGCATCGCGAAACGCAAATCGTCCCTGGCGGCGGAGCAAACGCTGCCAATAATTTCGCCGCTCTTGGCGCCAAGGTTCTTCCCATCACCGCCGTCGGCGACGATGACACCGGCGAGCGCCTTCTCCGCTTCTTCCACTCCCAGGGGCTCGACGTCTCCGGAATCTTCCGCGTCAAGGACTGGACCACGCCAACCAAGACCCGCTTCCTGGCTGGCTGGGCCCACAAAGTCGGCCAGCAGGTCCTCCGCGTGGACTACGAGCCCGATCATGATCTCCCCGCCGATATCCATAGGAAAATCTATTCCAAACTGGCAAAATCCCTCAAAAACGCCGACGCCCTCGCCATCTCGGACTACGGCTTCGGCGTTGTCGTTCCCTCCGAACTCGCCAAGCTCCTCTCCCGCCAAAAGCGCCTCATCTCCGCGCTCGACTCCCGCTATCGCCTCACCGCTTACGCCCGCTCGGGCCTGCACTCCGCCACGCCCAACGAAGGCGAAATGGAAGCGCTCCACCACGCCACCATCGGAAAGAATCTCGCCGAACTCGAACGCTGTGGACGCGCGACCCTCGCGCAAATGAAGCTCCAGTCCCTCGTCATCACCCGCGGACGCGACGGCCTCGCTCTCTTTCAGCCCGGCCAGTCGACCGCGCACATCCCCATTCATGGCACTGACCAGGCCGTAGACGTCACCGGCGCCGGGGACACCGTTCTTGCCGCCTACACCCTCGGCCTCGCCAGCGATGCCTCGCCTCTGGAAGCCGCTCATCTCGCTAACATTGCCGGCGGCCTCGTGGTCATGAAACGCGGCACCGCCACCGTTTCCCGTGCCGAACTCCTCGAAGCCATTGGCGCCTCCGCCTCGGGAGCCAACTCCTAATTGCCGATGCGCTCCGCCCACTCCAAAATCGTCTCCCGTGAAGCTCTTCTCCAACGCTTGTCCGCCGAACGCTATCGCGGGAAGACCGTCGTCTTCACCAACGGCTGCTTCGATACCTTGCACGTTGGCCACATTCGTTATCTCGCCGGCGCAAAGGAACAAGGAGACCTCCTCGTCGTCGGCGTCAACGCCGATTCCAGCGTCCGCCCGCTCAAAGGCCCCGGCCGCCCCGTCCTCGACGAAAACGCCCGCGCTCTCCTGGTCGCCGCCCTTCGCGTCGTGGATTACGTGGTCATTTTCACCGAGCCCAACGTGGAAAAGCTGCTCGAGGAGCTTCGCCCCGACGTCCATGCCAAGGGCACCGATTACACAGCCGACTCTGTCCCCGAACGCGCCGTTGCTGATCGCCTCGGCATCCGCGTCGCTATTGTCGGCGATCCGAAAGACCACTCCACGCGCTCGCTCTTCGACACGATCCGCAAGGCTCCGCATGCCTGAGCCGCGTATCCTCGTCGTCCGCCTCGGCTCGCTCGGCGATATCGTCCACACCTTTCCCGCCGTCGCCGCTCTTCGCGCCGCATTTCCTCGCGCCGAAATCGTCTGGCTCACCCATCCCCGCTGGGTGAATCTCGTCGCCTCCTCGGAGCTCGCCTCCGAAATCTGGACCGTGGATTCCCGCGACCTCGCCGATGTCCGCGCCGTCGTCGCCAGAATTCGCACGCGCCGCTTCGATGCTGCCCTCGACTACCAGGGCCTCTGGAAATCCGCGCTCCTCCCGTTTCTTGCCCGCGTCCCCCTGCGCATCGGCTTCTCTTCCGCCACCGTCCGGGAATTTGGCGTCCCCATCCTGTACTCCGATCGCGTCACCCCAAAAACCACGCACATTGCCGATCAGAATGGCGAACTCTCTCTCCGTGCCGGCGCCGCGCAATCCGTCGCTCCCGTCCATCTCTGCGTCAGCGACGTGGACCGCAGGCGCGTCTGCGCAGACATCGCTGCTGCCGGCATACGGGAATACGTCGTCCTCAGCCCCGGCGGCGGCTGGCGCGCCAAATGCTGGCCCGCCCAGCGCTTCGGCGCCCTCTGCCAGAAAATCCTCGAACACTTGAACCTTCGTTGTGTGATTAATTACGGCCCCGGCGAAGAATCCCTCGCCAGGGAAGTGCACTCCGCCAGCAGCGGTGCCGAACCTATCATCTACGACGGCGAACTCGGCCCCCTCATGGCCTTGCTGCAAGGCGCGCAGTGCATTGTCGGCGGGGACACCGGCCCGCTCCATCTCGCTATCGCTCTGGGCGCCAAAGCCGTCGCCATCTTCGGCCCCACCAATCCCGATCGCAACGGCCCCTATCCGCCGCAGCCCATCGTGCTCCGTGATCCCCACGCCGCCACCACGCACGACCGTGGCACGCAAACCTCTCCCTCGCTACTCAAAATCTCCGTCGACCAGGTCTTCGAAGCCGTCCGCCTTCGCCTCGGAGCCTCCACATGACTCCTCACGTTCACCCAAGAGCATTTCCACCAAAGTTGGGATACTCGCCGCGGCCAGTTGTGGCCCGGGTATCTTTGCCAGCTGTGGCGCACGCACTCCTGCCAGGGCGCCCCATCCGTCATCTCAATTTCGTGGGTGACCCCGTCCCGCCCCATGTCCCAATGGGTCGTTCTCTTCCTTCCGCGCGCCAAACTTTAATATCCACCCAATCCCGACCGCACTCCGCTTCAGCTATTTTCTACTTTTCATTTTCTAATTTCGCCGCTCGCTTCTCTCGCCACCTCTTCCTGAGAAGTCGCCCATGACTGCCCTCGACTTCTTCGCCCGCTGGCGTGTCCGCATCGGCTATCCACTTGCTGTTGTCGTCCTTTGGCTCTCGCATCCCGTTCCGCGCTCCATTCTCATTGGCGCCTGCGTCGGGTTCGTCGGTCTTGCCATCCGCGCCTGCGCCGCGGGCTATCTCCACAAGCAGGAAGTCCTCACCACTACCGGACCCTACTCCCATACACGCAATCCGCTTTACTTCGGCAGCAGCATCCTCGTCCTCGGCGCCGCCATCGCCATGAACGCCTGGCCCTCCGCGCTCATCCTAATCGGTTACTTCGCTCTCGTTTACTCCTTCGTCATGCGCCGCGAGGAGATTGAACTCCGGGGCCATCACGGCGCCGCCTTCGACGCCTACGCCCAGGCCGTCCCGCTCTTCTTCCCACGCCTCACTCCCGCAAAGGTCCCCTCGTCAACTATTGCCCCAGCGCAACCCGCAGCCCTCCCCGCCGCTGGCTTCTCATTCGCGCAATACCGCAAAAACCACGAACACCAAGCCGCCCTCGGCTTCCTCCTCCTGCTTCTCGTCCTGATCATCATCTGGCGCGCGCACGTTGCCTAGCCCACCCCTACGACGCCATCTCCGTTAGCTCTGCTCTCCTCTGCTACCTCTGTGGTGAACTCTTCGCCTTTCCACCACACCCGGCGAAGCACCCCACCGCAATCCCCCTCCCATCTGTCACCACCGAAATCTCTCCCTCCTCATCCGTCCGCAAAATCCTTATCCTTCTCTCTTCCAATCTCTCCAACAACTCACCACTCGGATGCCCGTAGGGATTCCCCTCGCCCGCCGAAATGATCGCCACCCGGGGTCCCACCCGCTCCAGAAACTCCGGCATCGTCGAATTCTTGCTCCCGTGGTGCCCCACCTTCAGCACGTCCGCGTGCAGCTCCTCCGGCGCGTCTTCCCCCAGCATCGCGTACTCCACCTGCTTCTCCGCGTCTCCAGGGAGCAACAAGCTCCTCTCCTTGTATTGCACCCGCATCACCAGCGAATCGTTGTTCTTCGCGGCCGGCGCCACTTCCGTTGGCGGAGTCTCCGGCCACAGAAAATCCACCCGCACGCCGTCCCAATCGAAGCTCTGCCCCCGCAGCTCGTGCTCCACCAGCACGTGCCGCTCCGCCGCAATCTTTTTCAATCGCGTCAACGCCGGAGTCTCCGTCTCGCGTCCGATCCACAACTGCCCCACGCGAAAATTTTCCAGCACCGCCGCCAGTCCCCCAATATGATCCTGATGCGCGTGGTTCAGAGCCACTGCATCCAGATGCTGAATTCCCCGCGACCACAGATACGCCGACACCGCCTCTTCCCCGGGATCGGGCCCCGGCGCCTCTTTGTGTCCGCGAAATCCCGTGAACCGTCCTCCGCCATCAATCAGCAACGTGCTTCCCTTTGGCGACACCAGCAAAATCGAGTCTCCCTGTCCCACGTCCAGCACATCCATCTCCAGCGAGCCTCTCGTGAACCGCGCAGGGAAGGGAAATGTCGCAATCACCAACGCTGCCGCTGCAAATCCCGCGACGCCCATCCACCGCAACCAGCGCCACCTTGGCGTTTCCATCCGCAGAGAAGCCGCAATCGCCAAGCCGCATGCAAAAAAGACCGCCATCGCCCACCAAGGCGGTCCCGGTATCCGGTAGCTCCCATGCCCCATTCCCGCGAACCACCGCACCACCTGATCCTGCATCGCCACCAGCCATCCCAGAGGCACCGCCAGCACGCGACCGATTGCCGGCCATGCCAGCCCGGCCCCCAGCATCAGGAATCCCACCGGCACAATCACACCCGTCAGCGGCACCACCAGCAAATTCGCGGCCGGCCCGTCGAGCGTCACCCGGTGAAAATCGCGCGCCATCATCGGCAACATCCCAGCCTGCAACACCACCGACAGCATCACCAACTCCGCTCCCCACAGACCGCAACGCACGCCCGTCGGAAGAAGTTCCTCCAACCAGTTCGCCCATTGCTCCCGCAGCATCTCCAGCAAACTCCCAAAGCGGGAGATCTCTCTTCTCCGCGTCCTGTGCGTCTCTGCGTTCGGCTCCCTTTCTTTTCTCCCGCTCCCCATCTTTCCAAATCTTCCAGCAACCGTCATCCACACCCTCACGGCATCTCGCAAATCCATCCGAAATTGCGCCTGCCTCGCCGAAAAAGCCCCATCCTGCGTCACGTCCCTCCACCCACGCAGCGCCCGCAAATACGGCTGCACATGCCGCTCCATCCAGGGCAGCGCAATGCCCCCAATGCACCCGATCGCCAGAAACGAAAATTGAAAGCTCGCATCGAACAACGCCTCCGGCTTCGCCACCAGCAACGCCAGCGCCGCCAGTCCCGCCGAATTCAGAATCTCCAATCGCCGGTAAAGCAATCCTGCCAGCGCCACCAGCGCCGCCATCAACCCGGCCCGCAGCACCGGAGCCCGCTGTTCCACCAGCGCCACGTAGGCCAACAGTGTCGCCAGTAAAATCAGCGTCGCCGCCGTCCGCGGCAGCCGCAGCTTCCGCCCTGCCCAGTACACAAAAAACGCCAGCGCCCCCACGTGGAGTCCTGCAACCACCAACACGTGGAACACGCCCGTCTTTTGATAATCCGCTGACTCCGCGCGGTCCACAAAACTCCGGTCGCCCAGCAGCATCGCCCGCAGCACTCCTGCCGTCTCCGGCGCGTTCGGATAAAACGCATCCACTTGCTGGCGCAATTTCGCCCGGAGCCGTGCCACCCGTGTCCAAACCGTCGGCCGCGCAATCGCCGTGCGTTCCAGCAGTGCACTTGCCCGCAGCGTCGCCGCCAGATCAATGCCGTGCTGTGCCAGGTATGCCCTCCGGTCAAACGCCCCGTCATCCCGGAACACCAGCGGCAACCGCGCCTGCGTTAGCACGCTCACCGCATCTCCTGCTTGCACTTCCGGCAACACCTCGTCGCCCTCGCGAGGCGTGAAGCTCAGCCGCATCCCGCCGCGCAGCGCCATCCACCCGCGCGCATCCTCCACTCCCGAAAGTTCCACATCCATCCCATAGCCCCATGGCAATCGGGCAGGCTCATCCCGCAGCGTCCCGTACCAGCGCAGCGGGGTCTTCAACTCCAACTGTCCCGCTGCCAGCCGCCGCAGCACGTGCTCCGCCGGCAACGGTCGCGACGCGATTCCCATCGCGATCGCCCCAAGCGCGCACCAGCAACTCAGCGATACAATCGCCGCCGCCCACACCCGTCCGTGTCGCACCAGCAAGAGGGAAATGATCAGAAACAGAAAGGCGGCAAGAAGGGAACCGCCAAGAAAATGCGGCGCTCGAAGGTTCGAGGGCAGGGAACTCATCCGGCTGAGCAGTAGGCCGCCCCCAAACGCGGCGGCCATCGCTACAGCCGGTATCTTCATGTCACTCTTCGCAACCTCACCAGCGCTTCGATGTGATAGGTCTGTGGAAACAGCTCAAACAAATCTACTTTCGCAATTTCGTACCGGTGCGCCGGCTCCACATCCGTTTTCTGTCGCCGCTCCGAACCCGTCAGCATCGCCAGGTCCCGCGCCAGCGTCGCAGGGTCGCACGACAGATACGCAATTTCCGCCGCCCCCAGGTTCGCCAGCCGCGCCGCCGTTTCCGCTCCCAGCCCCGCCCGCGGCGGATCCAGCACCACAAACTCCGGCCGCTCACTGAACTTTTTCAAAAACTCTTCGGTGTGCGCGTTCTCCGAAACCACTTCCACGCCCGCGGATTTCACGTTCTCCCGCAAATCCTCTGTCGCCGCCAGATTCGCGTCCACGCTCATGACCCGCGAAAAACTCTTCGCCAGCGGCAAGGTGAAAAATCCCACCCCCGCGTACAAGTCCAGCGCGAATCCGCCGCTCTTTCCACCCACCACCGCCTGCAACATCTCTTCTATCAAGAAGCGGTTCACCTGGAAAAACGAGAGATGGCTCACGCGAAACGTGAACCCACCCGCGCGGTGGTGCAAAAATCCCGGCCCCGACAGCTCAAACCGGTTCTTGCTCTGGTCCAGCAGCAGCAGGCTTTCCAGATTCGGCAGCGCCCTGCGAAAGTCCGCCACCAGATCCTTCGCCGGCTTCACGAACCGCTCGAATGCCACGTTCAGCGCGATCTTCTCGTCCGCCGAATCCGCGAACGCCTCGATCTCCAGCAGGCCCGGCGGCAGAGTATTCCCCCGCGCCATCTCCTGCAATTTCCCAAACGCATTTTGCAGTGCCGGTGACATCACCGGGCATTGATCGATCGGCACAATCCGCGCGCTCTCGGTCTGAAAGTAGCCCAGCGCCCGCGGCAAAGCCTCGCGATACGCCCACTGCGCCCGGTTCCGGTATCCGTACGGTTCCGCGGTGTGCGCCCTGATCTCTCCGGTCCAGTTCACCCCTCCGAGTCGGGACAGCGTCTCCCGCAAGATGTCTTTCTTGAACCCCACCTGCTCCGAAGCTTCGATGTGCTGGTAGTGGCATCCTCCGCAAACCTGATAGTGCGGACAAGGAGCCGCAACCCGCGTTGCCGCCACCTGCTCCACCCTCACCAGGCTCGTGTGTATCAACTTCTTCTGCCGCGTCCGTACGGCTGCCCGCACGGTTTCCCCCGGCAGCACATAGGGCACAAACACGGTGCTCCCGTCGGTGTGCCCTAGGCCCGCGCCGCCGTAGATCAGTTTCTCGACTGTAAACACTAACTCATCTATCATAGTATTTCAATGTTATCCTTTTAGCGCAATCTCCGTGCCCTCTGCGTTCTTTCTCTGCGGCGGCTGCATTAAATTCTCCTTCATCCAAAATAAAACAAACTCAACCGCGGCACCCGATACTCCTCCAGCAATCTCTTCTGCAAATATTGCCGCTCCACTGCCGCCAGTTGCTCTGCCTTCATCTTCCGCCGGTACGCAGCCAGCTGTGCATCCATCTCTCTACGCAATCGCAGCATCAACTCTTCGCTCGCCCCACCCACCAACCCCGCCTGCACCTTCTCATCCAGCACCGTCAATCTCCGCTCCAAATCTTCCAGATCCACTCGCCCCGGCGCATCCAGCAGCGTCATCGTCCCCGAAAGGGAATTCGCCGCTTCTCTCAACACGCCCGCCACCAAAGCTTGCGCACCCGCCCATCGCTCCGCCGCCTTACTCATCATTTCGCAATTCCGCTCCAGATACGCCCGCACTTCCTCCCGCGAAAACGCTTCCTTCTTCTCCGGGCCTGCGCCGGCCGGCTGCGCCCCTGCTGCGGCCTCCTGACTCTCTTCCGCCGCCTGCAGCACCGCATCCGTGCAATATGCCAGGCTTTTCAGTGGGCGCCCCGCTCCCCGTCGCGATCTCCCATAACTCTCAAACGCCCGGTCGATGCCCTTCAGCGCCGCTTCCAGCGGCACGCCCGCTTTCTGCCACGCCTCCATGATCGCCCAGTCCAGCGGCGACACCAGCAGATGCGCTCCTCGCTTCTTCCAGAAATGCTCTTCAATCTCCGTGAAATAATTAAAGTAATTCCAGTGTGCCATTTGGAGTGCGTTGCCATGTGGCACAGGCACTCCTGCCTGTGCTCTTTCGTATGCCGGTCATTGCCCAGTTTGAAGGGTGGACCCTGCCGCTCGTGGATTAGCCGCTGTATCTCTGTGCTCCTCAGCGCCCCGGGTATTAACTTCCACTCGCACTAGTTCCCAGGCCTATCCATCCATTCTCAAATCTCTGTTCCCTCTGCTCTCCTCCGCTAACTCTGCGGTGAAATTGCTGCTTCCTCTGCTAGCCGCGATCCTTGGATTTCCTTCCACCCCCCGCCGCTTGCGCCTCACCATGCTGATTTCTTTCCCAAATCAACCGCAACCCCAACAGCGTTAAAAACTCATCCACGTGCTGCACGTGCTTCGTCCCTTTCGCTATCAGACGCGCCTGTCCGCCCGTCGCCACCACAATCGCCTCGCTCTTCAACTCCGCCTTGATCCGCCCCAGCATCCCGTCCACCATGTCCACCGCGCCGTAATACAGTCCCGCCTGCATGTGCGTCACCGTATTCGTCCCGATCACTTTTCCCGGATCCTTGATCTCCACCCGCGGCAGCCGCGCCGCCCGGCTGAACAACGCCTCCGATGCAATCCCGATCCCCGGCGCGATCACCCCGCCGAGGTATTCGCACTTCGCCGATATCACGTCAAACGTAATCGCCGTACCGAAATCAATCACAATGCACGGCCCGCCGTACAAGTGAAACGCCGCCACCCCATTCACAATCCGGTCCGCGCCCACTTCCATTGGATTGTCCACCAGCACCGCCATGCCCGTCTTCACTCCAGGCTCCACGAACAGCGCCTTCTTTCCCAAATACCGCTGCGACATCTCCGCCAGCGTCCAGTTCACCGGCGGCACCACCGAACTGATCATCACCCCGCTGATCGTCTTCTCATCCAACCCCGCGAACGAAAACAGGTTCCGCGTAAGCACTCCATACTCGTCGACCGTCTGTGCCCGCGCCGTCGTCAATCGCCAGTTCGCGATCAATTCCTCCCCGCGAAACACTCCCAGCACCGTATTCGAATTCCCCACATCAATCGTCAGCAACATCCCGCTTCTTTTCTCCGAACTACGAACTACCGGCTACTGACTTCCGCAACGTCTCCCGCAATCACTGTCGCGCTGGCCCCCGAATCCTTCCGCACGATCAATAACCCCTCCGGACTCAACCCCTCCGTCGTTCCCAGATACGTCTCCGCTCCTGTCGTCACCCGCACCCTCCGCCCCTTCGCGAAGCCCGACACCAACTCGAACCGCTCCACCACGTATGACGCGCCCTCGCGCAAGAACCGATTGTAGTCGGTCTCGAATTGCCCCAGCAACTTCACCAGCACCTCCAGCCGCGAATGCGTGCGCCCCGTCTCCCGCCACAGCGAAGTCGCCGTCGCCGCCAGCTCGCCCGCGAACTTTTCCTGGTTCACGTTGATCCCGATTCCCACGATCACAAACTTCACCGTGCTCGGCTCCGCGTACATCTCGGTCAAAATTCCGCCCAGCTTCTTCCCGCCGACCAGCAAATCGTTCGGCCATTTCAACTCCACTTCCAATCCCGTTTGTGCCTGCACCGCCGTGTGCGCCGAAAGTCCCGCCAGCATCGTCAGCAGCGGCGCTTGCACCGGGGAAAGCTTCGGCCGAAGCAGTAGGGTCATATACAGTCCCACCCCGCGCTCCGAATGCCACTTTCGCCCCGCCCGCCCGCGCCCCGCCGTCTGCTCCTCCGCCAGCACCACCGCGCCTTCCGGCTCGCCCGCGGACCCCAACTCCATTGCCACCCGGTTCGTCGAATCCGTCTTGAAAAAATGACAGACGCGCTTCCCGAATATGCTGCCCTTCAACCGTTTCCGCACCAGATCCGGCGCCAGAATGTCCGGCACCCTTTCCAGGAAATATCCTGTGTGTGGCTGGCCTTTCACGCGCACGCCCAGTTCGCGCAGCCGCTGCACCCAGCGCCACACCGTCGATCGCGACACCCCGATCTCTCGCGCGATCCGCGCGCCGCTGATTACAATCGTTGCATTTTCCGATAGCAGCGTCAGCAACGCCGCCAGTCTTCGGTCGGTTGTCCCTGGAAGAGAAGTGGCTTGCCGCATCAGGCCCCGGCCCTGTGCATCATGCCCACCAGCTTACTCACCCCGCCGCCCACTCACAAGCCCATCGATTTCCTGCGTTGACGTCTTCGCTTTCTCTGTCTTCCACTGCTAACTCAGTGATGAGCTCTTCTCCTCAATCTCTGCTTCCCGAATCCCCTGCGCCACTTCTCGCAATCTCTTTGCAGCCTCCGCGCTCATCCCCACCAACACTACCCTTTCCGCACCTGCCGCCATTGCTTCCCGCAGCTCTTCTTCATTCTCGACCTCCACACACACAACAATTCCGGCCCCATCCTCCTCCATCGGCTTGCTCCCCACCGCCTCGTACGCGGTCATCGCCTGTGGCGTCATCTGTAGCGCCGCCAAACTGATTGCTTCTTCAACCCCCGCGCGCACACCCCCAGCCCTCGCAATCTCTTCCCGCGTCACCACAATGTTTCGATTGCCGCGCATGGCCGGTGGGGTCCTCCGGTTCCTGACTGCTAACTCGTCACTCCCACTCCCAACTTGCCTCCTACGCCTCCACCAATGCCTTTCTTCTCGCCACCAGCTTTCCCAATTCCACTCGCTGCCCCGCTAGCGTTTCTTCCATCTCCCGAATCACCTTCTCCGGCGCACGGCTCCGGAACGTTTCATTCCCCAACTGCTTCTCCTTCGACGCGATCGCTTTCTCCAGGCCTTCAATCTCCTTCTTCAATCGCGCCAGCTCCACCCCCGGGTCGGCCGCCTCCACTATGTGCCGAATCCGCAAATCAAACTCCGCCGTGGACCGCATGCCCCCGTCTCCCGGCGGCAGTTTCCCCGCAAGCACATGCAATTCCGTCAAGCTTCCCAACCGCTCGATTGCCGCTCGGTTCGCTTCGATCACTTCGCGCGTCTTCACATTCCCACTCGCAAATTCCGCCGCCACCTTCTTCTTCGGATCCAGCTTCATCTCCGATCGCACCGTCCGCAGCCCCTGGATCGCTTCCTGAATCAACCCAAATTCCGCCAGCCCCGCCGCATCCTTCCATTCCGCACGCGCCTCCGGGTACGCATCCAGCGCGATTGACTTCGCTCCCGGCGCTTGCGGCAACTGGTGCCACAACTCTTCCGTTAAAAATGGCATGAACGGGTGCAGCAGCCGCAGCGCCGCGTCGAATCCTGCGAACAGATTCCTCCACGCCACGGCCGCCCGCCCGCGGTCCGCGCCTTGCAACTCCGGTTTCACCCACTCGATATACCAGTCGCAAAAATCGCCCCAGAAAAATTGATACACGCTCTGCGCCGCCTCGTGGAACCGGTAATTCGTCAAAGCGTCGTTCACCGTCTCCACCGTCGCCGCCACGCGCGCAAATAGCCACCGGTCGATCAGCGGCACTTTGCCATTCCACGCGTACGGAGCCTTCGCACTCACCTCCGGCCCCGCCAGCGCTTCGATCGACGCCCCACCTTCCTCGAATTTTTCCAAATTTACAAACAAAAAGCGCGCTGCGTTCCAGATCTTGTTCGCGAACGACCGCGCCCCCAGCAGCCGGTCCTCCGATAAGACAATATCCGTCCCCGGCGCCGCCATGGACGCCAGACAGAACCTCATCGCGTCGGTCCCGTATTGCTCGTTCAGTGCCACAGGGTCGAGTCCCGTGCCCTTCGACTTCGACATTTTCTCCCCGCTCGCCGTTCGTACCAGCGAGTGCAGGTATACCGCCCGGAAGGGAACTTCCCCCGTAAAATGAATCCCCAGCATCGCCATCCGTGCTACCCAAAAAAACAAAATGTCGTAGCCCGTAATCAGCAGGCTCGTCGGGTAATACCGCGCGAAATCCGCCGTCTTTTCCGGCCAGCCCAGCGTTGAAAACGGCCACAACCCCGAACTGAACCACGTATCCAGTACGTCAGGATCCTGCTTCAGCTCCGCGGCCCCGCACTTCGCGCACCTCTTCGGCTCCTCGCGTGCCACTATCACTTCGTTGCACTTCCCGCAGTACCACGCCGGAATCCGGTGCCCCCACCAGAGCTGCCGCGAAATCGTCCAGTCCCGGATGTTCCGCATCCAGTGAAAATATTCCTGCCTCCGGTTCTCCGGAATAATCTGGATCGCGCCGTTCTCCACCGCCTGGATGGCCGGCTCCGCCAGCGGCTTCATCCTGCAGAACCATTGCGTTGAAGCCCGCGGCTCCACGATCGTCTTGCTCCGCTCGCACAATCCGATCGCGCTCACGTGATCCGTGATCTTCTCGAGCAATCCTTGTTGCTTCAGATCTTCCACAATCTTCTTCCGCGCGGCGAACCGCTCCATCCCCGTGTACGGGCCACCATTCGCGTTTATGTGCCCGTCGTCGGTCATCACGTCAATCACTTCCAGCCCGTGCCGCCTGCCCGCTTCCCAGTCGTTCGGATCGTGCGCCGGAGTAATCTTCACCGCGCCGGTTCCAAACTCGCGATCTACCATCGTGTCCCCGATGATCGGAATTTCCCGGTTCATCAGCGGCAATAGCAGGTTGCGCCCGATTAGGCCCTTGTACCGCTCGTCCTCCGGATGTACCGCCACCGCCGTGTCGCCCAGCATCGTCTCCGGACGCGTAGTCGCCACCGTCAGGAACTCTTGCGTTCCCGCTACCGGGTACTTGATGTGCCACAGATGCCCCGGCCGTTCCTCGTGTATCACCTCCAGGTCGCTCAATACCGTCAAACACACCGGGCACCAGTTCACCAGCCGATTTTCGCGATAAATCAATCCTTCCTCGTGGAGCCGTACAAAAACCTCCCGAACCTTCCGCGACATTTCCGGCGACAGTGTGAACTTCTCTCGCGACCAGTCGCAGCTCTCTCCTATCCCCCTCATCTGCTGCGTAATCTCGCCGCCGGCCTCTTCCTTCCATTTCCACACCTGTTTCTCGAACGCTTCGCGTCCCAGTCCGTGATAATTAATCCCCTGATCTGCCAGGTATTTCACCACCACGCGCTGCGTCGAGATTCCCGCGTGGTCCGTTCCCGGCAAGTACAGCGTGTTGTACCCGCGCATCCGGTGCCACCGCGTCAGGATGTCGATTTCCGTGTGCTCCAGCATGTGCCCGATGTGCAGCGAACCGGTCACATTCGGCGGGGGAATAACGATCGAAAACATAGGCCCCGGTTTCGCAGGGTCGGCCTGGAATAGCTCTTCCTTCACCCAAAATTCGGCCCACCGAGGCTCAATCTGTCTCGGTTCGTACGCCTTGGCTATATCCCGGCTCATCCTCGCATTTTCTCCCGGCCTCAACTCTCCTAGTTTACCCACGGACCAAATTCACAAATCGGAACCGCACGGGCCGAACTTGTTCCGCCTCCGGCGGTTTCCATTTGTGCCGTCGATTCTCCCTCTCCCATTGGTGCTATTCGAGACAAGGCAGAGTTCCGGCCTTCCAGAATAATCTTTGAATATACGGTCCCCCCACAATCCCCGTCAATCAACGCACGACCGTTCCTGGTCGCAGCAGCTTTCACGTGGCACAGGCACTCTTGCCTGTGCACCAGATCCTCCAGGAACCAACCCCACATTGCGCACCAAAGCAAAAACGGCTCGCCGTTTCCGGCGAGCCGCCAATTCCGCTCAATCCTTTGGATTACCAGCTACTTTTTCGCGTCCAACTCATCCTTGATAATCGCCTCAATCACCGGCTTCAGAATCTCTTGCGTCACCTTCTGCAGCACTTCCGGGCTCATCTTTGCCAGTACGCGCGCCACCAGCGCATCCATGTCCGTTTGTTGCGCATTCGCCGCCTGAGCCGCTTCCTTTTCCGCCGCGGGTGCCGCCATCGCCGGTTGTTCAATCTTCTCCGGCTCCGCCGCTTTCCCAGGCTCGGCCGCTTCTTCCAAAGGCGCCGACGAGTATGCCGACTCGCCTTCCTCATACGCTTGCACTTCCTGCGTCGCGTTCACATCCAGCGGCGCTTCCGCAGCGTAGATCGATCCTGTCATCACCTCTCCGAAAACACTCTCCGAGGCCGTAAATTCTGCCGGAGCCTCAGCTACCGTGGGTTCAGCCGATTCCTGCGCCACCGCTTCTGCCGCCGGCGCTTCCGCTACCTGCTCCGCCGGCTCCTGTGCAACTTCCGCCGCCACCGTCGCCGCATTCGCATCCACAAACTGTGAAATCGTCTCGTTGGCTTGCGCTTCAACTGCCCCCGCGGGCTCTTCCTGCAAAAACTTTTCCGCCTCCGCCACACTCGGCTGCGCCGTAGTTTGCGGCTCGGCCGTCGGAGCATCCCACGTCGCGGCGAGCAAGGAAGCCTTCTTCGCTTCCAACTCCCACGGCGATTCACTCGGCGTAGCCCAATTTCCGGTTTCTGCAACCTGAGGTGCTGAAGCTGCGGGTGACACCGACTCGGCGGCCTTCGTCTCTTCCTTCGGCGCTGCCACTTCCGCGGCGGCTTGGCTTACCTCAGCCGTCGCTTCGCTTGCCCCCGTGATTTGTCCTTCCACCGTATTTGCCAGAGCCGCTGCCCAGGCGTCCGTTGCAAACGGCGCCGCTACCTCGCCCGGCTTACTTTCCAACGTGGAAACTCCCACCGACGGCGCTTCCGCCACTTCCGCCAGTTGCGTTCCCCGCACCGGGCTCCAGCCTCGGCCTGCCGAAATGCTTGCTGGGGAATTTCCGTGGAACGCTTCCTCTCTCCAATCCTTTGCTTTGCCACCGCCGGAAGGCACCGCGGGCTCATCAATTTCGTCCAGCCCACCCGGTCTCCACCCTCCGCGCGATCCCTTTTCCTCTTCTTCCTCTTCTTCCTCAACTTCATCCGTTTCTTCGCCGTTGCCCCAATTCCGCGCCTGCTCCAGTTCTTCGATCGGCTTCGCTACAAACGCCATGTCGTCTTCCGCTCCGGGCGTTTCCAGCAGGCTCCCAAAGGCCACGGGCTGCGAATCGGCCGCGATCTTGACCGCTTGCGGCGGGGCAGGGAACTCCTCAAGCGGTTCTGCTTCGGCCTCGGGAATCGGCGCTCCGCTCAATGCCGCCAGTTTCGAACTCACTCCCGGCGTCAGAAAATCCTTTGCGCTCGGGGCTCGTGCCGGTTCGGGCGCTTTCTCCGCGGGTGCTGGTTCGTTCCCGATGCTCACTCCCGCGCGCGCCAGCGCCGATTTCACCATCGAGATCAGCGGATCGGGCGGCACAAATGGTTTTTTCAGCACCCCGTCCGCGCCCACCCGCTGCGCTTCCTGTTCATCCAGCGGGTCGAATGCACCCACCAACAAAATCACCGGGATATGCGAAAGGCTGGAGTCCTCTTTCACGTACCGGCATACTTCATATCCATTCCTCACCGGCATGAACACGTCAGCCAGCACCAGGTCGGGACGTACATCGGAAATCTTCCGGACTGCCGCCTCTCCGTTCCCCACGGCCACGACGTCAATCCCCTGATCCTTCAGGGCCAGCCCCACCATTTTTTGTATATTGCTGTTGTCGTCCGCAACCAGGATCTTGGCCACCGGAACGTCCTCCAGACACCCAAACTGCCTCGGACACATAGATACAAAAGTTATTGGAGCACCGGGCGAACAGGCCGTCAATCAGGAGAATGCATCGTGTGTCGGAAGCGCCTACGCTGTGTTCCGAATGCACCACCTGTACTAACGGACAAGGTTAGTTTCGGGTGCGAATCACTCTCTGCCACTCGCAACTTGACTACCGTATTCGTGCCGCAAAGAAAAAAGGGGTGAAGCCTATGCCTCACCCCTTTCTAATAACTCCAAAGCTCCGCTCTATCGGTGTCCGCTCCCGGAAACTAAAAACCTAAACCTTGCGACCCAAAACTCCTACCACGGGATGATCTTCTTGATCCCCTTCTTCTTGCTACTGGATTCTTTCTGCGAACTCTTCGCGTTCGGATCCTGCCCCTGCGCACTGCCGTTCGCCGCCTGCGAAGGTGTATTTGGGTCCGCCTTCGGTGGGTCGCCTCCATTGGGATCGCTCGCCCCATTCGCGTCGCTGGCCGTGCCGTTGTTGGCGTCCGCCGCCGTCGCACCGCCGGTCTCGTCGGTGGTTCCGCCCGTCGAATTGTCCGTCGTCGCTGTGCTCGCCGGCGCCGGTTCTCCAGGTTTTACCGTATCCACCACCGCAGGAGACCGGGTCGGTCCTGTGGACCCGCCCGGGCTGCCCCCCGGATTCGATCCAACCAGCGTTGCAGTGCCTCCGCCTGTCAGCGTTTCTGTCCCTGGCGTCTCCGACTCCGGCGTCATCGTCGGGGAACCATGCGTCGCGGCCGTATCCACATCTGGCATCGAGTGCATCACGCCAATCGCCCGGTGCAAAATCGTTTCCTTCGGCCGCGGTGTATTCTGCTCCGCGGTCATCCATTCCAGTGCATTGTGATCTGGCTGCGGAATCGGTTGCCCGAAGGCCTTCAACTTGTCCTTTGCCTGCGGCACGTACGGCGAAAGCGGGTAATACTTGATGATTCGCGCGTAGTACCACCCCGCCACGTCCTTCCGCTCCGCCTTCTCAAACTCATCTCCCAGCATCCACAGCGCTTCGTCAGTCTTGCTGTAGAGCGGATACCTCATCACCAGCGGCGCCAGCCGCCCGGCCGCCGCCCGCGGATCGCCTTTGAGGTAGTAGTAGTGGGCGATGCGGAACTGCCCCTCCGCCAAAACTTCCTGTACTTCCCGCAAACGCTGCTCCGCTTTCGGCACCAGCGGATCCTTCGGATATTTCTGCAGGAACGTCTGGAACTCTTCCTCCGCCATATGCGTGTGGGTGTTATCCCGGTCCGGTTTGTCCATCTCGTTGTAGTTGGCCATCGCGACCTGCATCTGCGCGTAGGCCGCTTCCGGCAGGAATGGGAAGAACACGATAAAGTCTTTGTATCCCGCGATCGCCTGCGTAATATTTGCCGTCCCGCCTTCCTTGAAGTAGGAATCGGCGATCGCCAGCTTCGCCTTGGCCAGATATTCGCTGTCCGGATACGTGTTAATCAGCGTCTGCATCCCCAGCCGCCCGATCTCGTGTCGCCCGCGCTGAATGTCGTTCAGTGACTTCAGGTACAGCTCTTTATCTGGTTCGGCCGAGTTCGTCGCGTCCGTGGACTTGTCCGTCTTTTTCTTTTTGTGGAAGATCAGCTGGGCTGCGCTCGGGCTGGCCGTAACCAGCAAGAACGCACCGATAAGTAGAAGCGCTATTCGCCGCAATCCCCACCTCGCGTTTGGCTTTCTGGCTCCGGGCCCCGGCGCTCGGCTGGGATTTCACACTTCTCCGCCGGGCGGCTCGGACCAACTCAGTATAACCTGAACGAACGGACAGGCTAACCCCAAAACTTGCCCCTTCGGTCAGCCCCGAGCCTCTCCCAAATTTCGATGCTCCCACCCCGCTCTCCGGTTTCCCGGCCCGGTTCTCGGTGGCGCTGGGCTTGGCCGATCAGTCCCGACTTCGTTTCTTTCTGCGTCTCTCGCGCACTTTCTTCGCGCACTCTGCGTTGAATCCGCCCGTCCTCAACTCGCATCCCCAAGGTGCCGCCCAGACGCCAATTTTTAACATTCTGTAACATCCTCACCGCCCTACTTAACTACAATGGTTACAAGCTCTTCGTCCCAGGAGGGGGCACACCCCCGCATGGAAAAAAAGAAATTCCTCTTCGCCTCGCTCTCCAGCCTCATTGGAGACCTCGCCTGGCAAGTGGTCAAGGAAGGCCACGAGGTCCGCTACTTCGTCGAAAACGAAAAAGAACGCGATATCGCCGACGGCTTCGTCCCTAAATCCACCGACTACGAAAGAGATTGCAAGTGGGCCGACATCGTAGTCTTCGACGACACCCTCGGCCAGGGCGCCAAAGCCCAGGCCCTCCGCGCCGCCGGCAAGCCCGTCATCGGCGGCACTCCCTACACCGACAATCTCGAAGATGATCGCTCTTTCGGTCAGGAAGAGCTTAAGAAAGCCGGCGTCACCATCATCCCGTATCAGGAATTCGACTCCTTTGACCCCGCCATCGAATTCGTCAAGAAAAATCCTGACCGCTACGTCATCAAGCCTAGTGGTGAAGCCCAGAACGTCAAGCGTCGCCTCTTCGTCGGCGAAGAAGAAAACGGCGAAGACGTCATTGACATGCTCGAGGCCTATAAGCGAGCCTTCTCCGAGGAAATCAAGGTCTTCCAGCTCCAGCGCCGCGTCAACGGCGTCGAAGTCGCCGTCGGCGGTTTCTTCAATGGCAAGAAATTTATCACTCCCATCAACATCAATTTCGAACACAAAAAGCTCTTCCCCGGTGAAGTCGGCCCGCCCACCGGCGAGATGGGCACCACCATGTTCTGGAGCGAGCCCAACGCGCTCTTCAATCGCACCCTGCTGAAAATGGAGCCCAAGCTTGCCGAGGAAGGTTACGTCGGCTATATCGACGTCAACTGCATCGTCAACAACAACGGCATTTACCCGCTCGAGTTCACCTCCCGCTTCGGGTATCCCACCATCAGCATCCAGCAGGAAGGTATCCTCACGCCTATCAGCGATTTTTTCTGGGAGCTTGCCAGCGGCCAGGAACCCAAATGGCGCACCCGCAGCGGTTTTCAGATCGGCATCCGCATCGTCGTCCCTCCTTTTCCTTTTGACGACGAAGCCACCTTCGAATCCTTCTCCAAAAACGCCGCCATCGTTTTCAAGCGCCCCATTACCGAAGGCATCCACATCGAAGACGTCAAAATCGTCAACAAGCAGTGGCTCGTCGCCGGCACCTCCGGTGTGGTTCTCATCGTCTGCGGCCTCGGGCAAACCATGAAACAGGCTCAAGCTCAGGCCTACTCCCGCATCAAAAACATTCTCATCCCCAACATGTACTACCGCACCGACATCGGCGACCGCTGGGTAGAAGACTCCGACAAGTTGCATAACTGGGGTTATCTTCGCTAGCCACGCTTTCCAGTTGGTGAGCTATTCCGCTGCAGTTCAACATCACATTCAGCGCCATCGGCGCGAGATAAGTTAGCCCAGGCCGTGAGGCCTGGGCGCCCATTCAGATCCGGCAAACGCCGTAGGCGCGACACAACTGCTCCTTCTTCCGCCGAAGGCCCATCCACCTCCGCGTCGCGTTTTTTTGCAGTCTGCTCCTCGGTCTCTGGACTCCGCTTTCTTATATCTGATTGATCTCCGAGTTCTGCTACCTCTTCCTCCCGTCCAATATCGCTCCCATGTTGACCCTCACTCCGGTTATTCTAATACCTGCTTAAACTCCCCAAGGAGCTCACCATGAAACGCCTCCTCGCTTCCGCACTACTACTTGCATTTCTCCCCGCGGCGCCTTCCCTGGCCGCGCCACCCCAAAACAAAGACGAGATCGCCAAACTCACTCTCAAAGTCGGCGACCCCGCTCCCGACTTCACTCTCCTCAGCGATCAATGGAAAACCGTCAAGCTCAGCGACTTTCACGGCAAGAAAAATGTTTTCCTCGCCGTCTACGTCCTCGCCTTCACCGGTGGTTGAACGAAGCAACTCCAGGCGGTCCAGTCTGGAATCGATTCCGGCAAGATTGATATGAGCGATACAGAGGTGTTCGGCGTCAGCATGGATAGTCCCGCGGCGAACGCGGCTTTCGCCAAGCAGATCAACGTCAAGTTCCCCCTCCTCAGCGACATGAACCACAAAATGCTCACTTCCTACGGCATCCTCAAAAACTATGACGTTCAGGGCCAGGGCTACCAGTGGGCTTTGCGCGCCAACATCGTCGTCGACAAGCAAGGCATCATTCGCCACATCGAAACCGGCGATAGCGCCGTTGACCCCAACACCGCCGAGTCCATCTGCCTCGACCTGCACCGCAAAGACTCCGCCAAATAACGAGCTGGTGCTCTCGCGCGCTTTCTGACATCCGGAAGGGAGTGGCCGTCCCTTCGCTCCAGTAGCGCTGGCTTCCAGCCGGCACCCATGTGGCACAGGCATTCCTGCCTGTGCCCTGACGACATCTCATTTCCAATGATTTTCTTTCCACGATCGGCCTGACCAACAATGCAACCTCGCTGTCCCTCGCTGCTCTCCAACTCCGGGCCGCCACACCCTCATCGCAGCCATAAAAAATCCCCGGCGTTTCCGCCGGGGATTTTCTTTTCAAACTGTGAGCTGTAAGCTGTGAACTGCCAGCGCTCTTCTAATTCGCCACCGTCAACTCCACCTCATTACTCGCCTTTACCTGCGACCCCGCCAGCGGCCCCTGATCTATCACCGCTCCATGCGGCCATTGCGGCGCCGCCAGGTAGTTCACTTTCCGCTTCAAATTCCCCGTGTCCAGCCGCCTCAGTGCCTCAAGTTCGTTCAGCCCCACCAGGTACGGCATCACGTAACTCGCCTCTTTCGGCCCTGCCGACACCAGTACATCCACCTTCGGCGTCGCCGCCAGCTTTCCCGGCTTCGGATTCTGCAGCAGCACATCGTCCATGGGCTCGGCCGCTGTCGTAATCATCGAGACTTCGCCCACCTGCAAGCCCTCGCGCAGCAGTTCAATTCGCGAAACCCGCAGCGTCCCGCCTTCCAGCGACGGGATCTCCAGTTGCTTCTGCCCCAGGCTCAGCACCACGTGCGCCTGCTGCGACACCTTCATCAGCATCCCTGGCGGCGGCGTCTGCCGCACTACCTCGTTGATCGGCAATTCGCTGTACACGCGATCCGCCACGCGCAGAATCAATCCTTTCGATCGCAGCGCCTGGTTGGCCTCCGCCACGTTTCTGCCAACCAGGTTCGGCATCGTCGTCTCGCGCCCATGAATCGCGATGCGCATCGCCGTGATCGCGCTTAGAAACGCCGCCGATGCCAGGATGAACACCAGAAACATCATCCGGCTGAACCATTCCAATCTCTCGCGTATCGTCATCGTCTGCGTCTTTTGCCCGCTCTCCAATGCAAGCTGCCCGGCTCTCCCACTCTCGTCCGCCCACACCCATCCCGTCAATTCCTTTTTACGCGGCTTGTTTCGGTATTTCGTTCTCGCGTGGGAGCGGCTGCTTGCCTCGGCGAAACCAAAGCGTACGCCGCCTTCTTTCTCTTTTCTTCCGAATACCAACTACAAACTACCGACTACCAACTCTCTCCGTCACTGCTCCCGCTCATCATATTCCTTCATCCATTCCCGCCCCTTCAACACCTCTCTCGGTCGCGTCCCATCCGGCGGACCCACAATCCCATCCTTCTCCATCAAGTCAATCAAATGGGCCGCCCGCCCATACCCAATCCGCAATCTGCGCTGCAACGTTGACGTCGATGCCCGTCCCATCTCACAGCAAATCCGTACCGCATCCTGGTACAAGTCGTCGTCCACGCCCTCGCCGCCCGCGCTGATCTCATCCTCTTCACGCTGGCTCGCGCTCCCGCTTTTCCCATTCCCGCCGCTCGCCTTACCATCCTCATCCTTTGGCGCTTCCAGCAGCGCTTCGTTGTACTTCGCTTGTGCTTGCTGCCTCCAGAAATCGCAAACGCCCGTAATTTCGTCTTCCGAAACCAGCGGCCCGTGGATCCGGTGCAGTCGTGCCGACCCCGCTGGCAGATACAGCATGTCGCCCTTGCCCAGCAGTGATTCCGAACCGTTCGAATCCAGAATTGTCCGTGAGTCCACCTTGCTCGCCACGCGGAACGAGATTCGGGCAGGGAAGTTCGCCTTGATTAGCCCCGTGATCACGTCCACCGACGGCCGCTGCGTCGCCAAGATCAAGTGGATCCCCACCGCGCGCGCCATCTGCGCCAGCCGCGTGATGGACTCTTCCACGTTGTTCGTATCCACCATCATCAGGTCCGCCAACTCGTCAATGATGATGATCAGGTAGGGAAGCGGCTTGTGTTCGCTTTCCTCCACGTTCTCAAACAGCGAAAGCGATTGCTGCTTCTGGAACGTCCGGTTGTACTGGTCAATGTTCCGCACGCCGCGCTGCGCCAGCAGCTTCAGCCGGTTCTCCATCTCCCGCGTGGCGTTCCGCAACACGTTCGACGCCACTTTCGGGTCCGTCACCACCGGCGCGATCAGGTGCGGAATTCCCTCGTACAAATTCAATTCCAGCCGCTTCGGGTCCACCAGCACCATCTTCACTTCTTCCGGCGTGGCTTTGTACAAAATGGACATCATCAGCGAATTGATGAATACGCTCTTGCCCGTCCCCGTCGATCCCGCGATCAGCAGGTGCGGCATCGACGCCAGGTCCGTCACGCGAATCCGTCCGTGCAGGTCGCGTCCCATCGCCAGCGTCAGCTTGCTTGGCGAATTCATGAACTCCTGCGCCTCGATAATCTCCCGCAACGCGATGGTCTGCCGCCGGTCGTTCGGAACTTCAATTCCGATCGTGGACTTCCCCGGAATGCGCTCAATCAAGATCGATTCCGCCTGCAGCGCCAGGCACAAATCCTCCGTCAATCCGATAATCCGGCTGTACTTGATCCCCGCCTCGGGCTTGTACTCGAACGTCGTCACCACTGGCCCGGGGTTGATCTGCGTCACGCGCCCTTCCACGCCAAACTCGTGGAACTTCTCTTCAATCGCCCGCGCCCGGTACTTTAGCTCATCCTCATCCAGCTTCTGCCCGCCTTCGCCCTGGCGCAGTAAACTGATGGATGGCAGCTTGTAGTTCGCGTTCCCCTTTGCGATCTTCGGTTCATTCTTCTTCGTCTTCTCGGTTTTCTCCGGCCCCAGCATCACCACCGGCGCCTTGTGCGGAGTCTCTTTCTCTTCTTCTTCCTTCTCCGCCACCGCCGCCGCCGCGGACTTCCTCTTGAAAATATCGCTCAAATCCTCCAGCTTGATGCCCCTCGGATCATCTTTCTCCGCTTCCGCCTTGCCCACCACTTGCGGAGCCACCGGCTGCCGCCCCGCCATCCGCCGCTCTTCCATCCGCCGCCGCATCCGCGCTTCTTCGCGCTCTTCCCGCCACTCCTGCCAGCGCGCCTGCGCGCGCTGCAGAATTCCAAATTTCTCCATCTTCCCCAGCGGGCCCTTATGATTGCTCGCCCATGCGTGCGCTCCGCTGAACGAAAAACTCGTCGTCATGAACAGAGCCACCACGAACAGCGCCAGCGCCACCAGCACCGCTCCCCAGAAATTGAATCCGCTCTGCAGTCCATGCGAAACCAGCGTCCCCAGTACGCCTCCCGCCGGCACCGCCCCCCGCACGTCTGGAAAATGCGAGAGCGAGAGCAGGGAAGGGAGCGACAGCATCAACAGCACGTATCCCGTCAGCGTTGCAGCCTGCGAATCGATGGCCCGGCTCATGCACCACCGCCATCCTAGAATCCCAAGTGCAACCGGCAGCAGAAACGCCGCAAACCCGAACACCTGGAACACTAGGTCCGCCGTGTACGCCCCCACCGGCCCCATCCAGTTACGCGTGATTTGTCCGTCGCCTCCCCTCGCGCTCACATTGAACGCCGCATCCTTCGGCGAATACGAAATCAGCGCCAACCCAATTAAAATGGCCGCCACAATGCACAAAAATCCAATCAGCTCATTCAACCGTTTATTTCCCGTCGGTGTCAGTACTCGCACGTCGTTCTCCTAAACTGTGGCACAGGCACTCTTGCCTGTGCACCCGGGCCAACCCCGCCGGTGAACCAGGCCGAAATCGAAAATACCCGCAACTGGTCTGTTCGGGGCGGAAACGTACCTCGCTCTTCATGGTCATGCCTGGGTAGAGACTGCCTTCGCAGATGCGCCCTACGCACCCCGCATCACCTACGGGGCGGTCTTCTACTCGAGCCGGGGAAGGCTGAGTGTCCGCGAGCACAACCCTTCGGTTGTGTCGCCGGGTGGGACACGGCGCTGGTGCGCCCCACTCCAGAGGAACATCCGCATCATAACAAACCACAGTCCCCGCACAAGCCCCCCGTCACCCTTGTTTCCAATCCCCAATCTCCGCAACCCAGCCCATCCAGCCCATCCAGCCACACTATTGTCATCCCGAGGTTCGCGTCGTTTGTGGCCTGAAGGCTCTCAGGCGTTGCGTCTCGTATAGCCTGAGCCTCGATGGGGCTCCCAACTCTCCGCTCCCGCTGCTCTACCCTGCTAGCTCTGTGGTGAAATCTGCCCTACTTCATCCCCGTAACTACAAACTACCGACCACCAACTCCCAACTTCGCGTCATACAACCCCGCCACCCCATGCGCCACGTCCCTCGGCTTTGACGGCCCCTCCTCCAGATTCGTCATCACAATCACCGTCAACCGGTCATCCACATACCTCGATATATTCATCGTAAACCCCTGCCACGCCCCATCGTGCTCAATCAACCGGTGCCCGTTCACCGAATTGAGAAACCACCCGAATCCATATGGATACGTCGACCCATCCTTCAACCGCACCGGCGTCCACATCTGCTCCAGGCTTGTTCGCTTGATCAACTTTTCCGTATACAGCGCCGCGTCCCATTTCCCCAGATCCAACACATTGGTATAGAGCGCCCCGTCCGCGGTTGTGTTCAGCGTTGGCGATACCCACTCCTCGTTCTTGATCTCCCCATTCACAAGCCGGTACCCGCTCGCCCGGTTCGGCACGATATCCGCCTCGCTGATAATCCGTGTCGCGCTCATCCCCAGCGGCCGGAAAATTCGTTCCTGCAGAAAATCGCCGTAAAACTCGCCGGTCACCTTGTGGATCAGAATCCCCAGCAGTAAATATCCCGAATTGCTGTACTGCCACTTCGTCCCCGGCTCGAAATCCAGGGGCATCTGGATCATCCGCTGGTACAAATCCGCTTCCGCATAATCCGCCCGCATGTTGAACAGCTCTTTCACCTTCGGATTCTTCGATTCCGTGTATTCCGGAATCCCCGAAGTGTGCGTCAGTAGATTCCGCACCGTAATGTCCTTCCACGCCGCCGGGGTCCCCGCAAAATACTTGCTTACCTTGTCGTCCAGCCCGATTCTCTCTGCTTCCACCAGCATCATCACCGCAGTCGCCGTGAACTGCTTTCCCACCGACCCCGTCTGCATCACTGTCTCCGGCTTCACCGGCACGTCCAACTCGAGATTGGCCAGCCCATACCCCTTCGCCTCCACCATCTTCCCGTCGCGAAGTACCGCCAGCTCCAACCCCGGCACCTTCTGTTCCTCCATCTGCGACGTCACATACGCATCCACCCGCGCATCCAGTTCGCCATGTTCCGCCCTTTGGCATCCCACCAAGGCGACCGTCATGCCCAAGGCCACGCCTGTAGTTACACCCCAACCATGCCTCCGATTCTTCATCGCGCTCCCCTCGCAGATTCTCCTCGAGTTCTCCGTGACCTCTGTGGCTCTCTGTGTCTTCTGTGGTGAAGTTTTTTCTTACATCTTTCCCGCGAAGTACAACACCACTGCCCCTAAAACAATTCTGTAAATCGCAAACGGCGCAAACCCATGCTTCCTCACGTATCCCATGAACCACGCCACCGACCCATACGCCACAATGAACGACATCACAAATCCGATCCCCAAAACCACCCAGCCGTGCGTGTCAATTCCCGCCACCGAAATCGCATCCGCATGCTTCCCGAACACCGATTTCAGTAAGTCATACGCCGTCGCCACCACCATCGTAGGTATCGACAAGAAAAACGAGAACTCCAAAGCCGACGCTCGCGACATTCCCGCCAATTGCCCCGCCGCGATCGTGGACATTGACCGCGAAGTCCCGGGAAACACCGCCGACAAAATCTGGCACGCTCCGATCCACACCGCTTGCCCGAAGCTCATCGCCTCCATGTGCCAGGTATGAATCAGCCCGCCCTTCGCCGCTTCGCCTTCTGTCTCGGCCTTAGCGTTCCGCGCGTCCACAAACCACATCACGATCCCGCCCACCAGCAGGGAAGTCCCGATAATGTACAAGCTCTCCAGGTGCTTCCCGATAATCTTCGTCATCAGGAAAGCCGGAATCGCCGTAACCACGAACGCGATGATCGTCAGGCTCAGCGGGTGCGTCCAGATTGTCCGGTCGCCCCGCTCTCCCTTCGGAAACGTAGCAACGAATTTCGCAATCCGGTGCCGGAAGTAAATCGGCAGCGTCAAAATCGCGCCCAGTTGGATCACGATCGTATACATCTTCCAGTACCCGCTGCCCAGATCAATGTGCATCAGCGCTTCGCTCAGCCGCAGGTGCGCCGTCGAGCTCACCGGCAAAAACTCCGTCAATCCCTCCACAATCCCCAAAATCACGCTCAACAGGTAATCGCTCACCACGCCTCCCGTCCCTTATCCGAAAATAGAGGTGGCTTTATACGCCGAATTCTTGCCCGGCGTGCTGCCCAGCCACCGCTCCTGCGTCGTAAATCGTCGAACTGTAATCCCGACCGCAGGCCCGGCAGTAAGCGGGCCACAGCGGAGGGATCGTGGCAATCGCCAAGCTGGGGCCGTCAACTCTAGCCCTTGCCGCAACTACCCGACTCGCAGTTTCTTTCTCATTTCAAACGCATCAATCTTTCCCAAATAATATTTCTTCACCACCGCCTCCGTACGATATCCATGCTCCTCCCAGAAGGCAATGCCACTCTTATTCTCCACCGAGGTTTCCAGCAGCACTGCCTCTATCTCCCGGAACACAAAATGCTCCTCCATCTCCCCCAGCAACATCGATCCCACGCCTCGTCGCCGGAACTTCTCCGCCACATCCAGCGTGATGATGTGCCCCAGCGGTGCATGCCCCTCCGCCAGGATAAATCCCGCCAGTTCCTTCCCCTCTTCTGCCACTAAACAATCCGCGCCCGGCAAACTCAAATAGTAGTGCAACGACCATTTGCTGTACGCAATCCCTGGCGGAAAACACTCCTGGTCCAGCTTATGCAGCTTTGCAAAATCCTTCGCCTCGTACTGTCGCGTCGTAATCGCCATCTCCAACTCAACCCCTAGCCTCACTGGCTGCCTCTTCGTCCAAAATCTCCGCTTCCTTCGCTCCCCTCTGCTAGCTCTGCTTGCCCTGGGCGCCTCTCGTGAAGGGCGGTGAAATCTTTTTTTCCCACTCTTCCGCCGCCATCATCACAAACCCTTCCCAAAAAACCAAGGGGCCCGGCTCAAGCCGGACCCCTTGTAACTCACGCATCATACCCGCCCGCGTTTAGCGGCGGACTGTTCCGAAACTACGGACTACTAACTAAAAACTGCAAACTGTCTTCACAGCTTCACCGTTACCGTCTTCACTTCCGTATAGTTCGCCAACCCGTACTCGCCGAGTTCGCGTCCCAGTCCCGACTGTTTGAAGCCGCCAAATGGCGCCGCGGCGTCAAACACGTCGTAGCAGTTCACCCATACGGTTCCCGCGCGCACGCCATCCGCAATCGCGTGCGCCTTCGTTATGTCCTTGGTCCACACCGCGGCCGCCAGCCCGTAAAGCGACTTGTTCGCGCGGTCCACGACCTCGTTGATGTCCTTGAACTTCAGGATCGACATCACCGGCCCGAAGATCTCCTCTTGTGCGATCTTCATGTTGTCCTGCACATCGGCGAACACCGTCGGCTCGATGAAGTAGCCCTTGTCGCCCACTCGGTTTCCTCCCGCCACCAGCTTGGCCTTGTCCTTCTTTCCGGCCTCGATGTAGCCCATCACTTTGTTGAACTGTTCTTGGTCCACTTGCGGGCCTTGCTCCGTATTCTTGTCAAACGGATTGCCCACCGTCCGTTTCTTCGCACGCTCCGCGCTCTTTTCCACGAACTCGTCGTAGCACTTCTCCTCCACGAAGAGCCGCGATCCCGCGCAGCAGCACTGCCCCTGGTTGAAGAACAGCGCAAAGTGCGCGCCCTCAATCGCCTGGTCCATGTCCGCGTCCGCGAACACGATATTCGGGCTCTTCCCGCCGAGTTCCAGCGTCACGCGCTTCAGGTTCGAATCCGCCGCTGCGCGCATGATCAGGTGGCCTACCTCGGTCGATCCGGTAAACGCGACCTTATCCACGTCCATGTTTCGCGCAATCGCGGCACCTGCGGTGGGGCCGTAGCCCGGGAGGAGGTTCACCACACCCTCGGGGAATCCGGCCTCCTGGATCAGTTCACCCACGCGCAGCGCCGTCAGAGGCGTCTGTTCGGCCGGTTTCATCACCACCGTGCAACCCGCGGCCAGAGCTGGTCCCAGCTTCCACGCCTGCATCAGCAGCGGAAAGTTCCACGGAATAATCTGTCCGACCACGCCTACTGGCTCGTGTTTCGTGTAGGTGAAATACCTTCCATTCACCGGGATCGTCTTTCCCTGAATCTTGTCCGCCCATCCGGCGTAATACCGGTAGCACGCAATCGTCAGAGGCAAATCCGCCGCCAGCGCAACTTGATACGGCTTTCCGTTGTCCAGCGACTCCAGTTGCGCCAGCTCCTCGATATTCTTCTCGATCAGGTCCGCCAGCTTGTTCATCAATACGCCGCGCTGCGACGCCGACATCTTCCGCCACGCGCCTTTTTCAAACGCCCCGCGCGCCGCCGCCACCGCCTTGTCTACGTCGGCCGCATCCGCCTCCGCCACCTGGGTGATTACTTCGCCAGTCGACGGATTAATGGTCGGAAACGTCTTTCCCGACGCTGCCTCCACCCACTTGCCGTTAATCAGTAGTTTCGTCGCCGAAACACGCACTTTCGGTTCCACTATAGTTGTTGCCGTTGCCATAACTCTTCCTCCTAAGTAGCGGCCACCTTTTACACTTCGCGGAGCGAAGCCCTGGTGGTCTCGAATATCTGCCGCAACATATTCTCTTTCTGTAGCGGCCAACTCTAATCGCAAACGCCTGCCGGCAACTTCGTCGCCGGCGCAGCGCCACCCTTCGAGACACTCATTTTGATCTAACCGCCGCTGCAATGTCCTGGCCTCAAACCTGCCGGCCATTCACACCGCCGTGACGTTGCGTCCAGCCTATACCCCTGCGCCGTCCGAATCAATAAAGCTGATACCCTGCATCCGTTTTTGCTATTTTTGACCGCCGCGCCCGCGAATCAAATAGGGGGCCCTCCACGCAAATTGCCCCAAAAAGGGAAGGGCGGCTCATCGCCGCCCGGAAATGCACCTTTATTATCCCACTGCGGCACACGCCTGAACCTCTGTCCCCTCTCAAACTTTCAGCCCCCCTGCCACCTCTTTCTGCCCTGAGCGTCTTTCGCGAAGGGTGGTAATCCCTTCCTCTTCTCCGCGATTCCCTGCGACCTCCGTGCCTACGGGTCTTCCTCCGTTTTCCTAATTCTCGCTACCCCTTCCCCCCCAAAAACAAATGCGCGATTGACACCAGCACCACCGCCCCACCATCGCGTCTCCCCCATTTCTCTTTCTACCTTCCCATGCGCTAAACTTTTTCCACCTTGTCCAGAAAGCGCAAAAAAACCACGGCTCTCAGTTCTTCTCAGCCACTCGCTTCGCCTGCTCCCACGTCCCCGACATCCAATTCCCCCAGGCGTTTTCACCTTGCCATCCTGATCCTGGTTTCTCTGCTCCTTTACGCTCCCACCCTCCGCAACGGCTTTGTCACCGACGACCGCATCCAGATCCTCGAAAACTCTCTTGTCCTCGAAGCCAAAAATCTTGGCCTCGCCTTCACCGGCGACGTCTGGGCGTTTGCCCGCAGCCCCAAAGACGCTGCTCTCCACGGCACAAACTATTATCGCCCCCTGCAACCACTGCTTTACACCGCCGAATACCAGATGTGGGGACCCAACCCGCTCTACTGGCACCTCGTAGACACGCTGCTGAACGCCGCCGTCGTCGTGCTGGTTTATCTAGTCATTGTCTCCCTCGACGCGCCGCTTCTCGCTTTCTGGGCCGCCCTCTGCTTTGCCCTCCACCCTATGCACTCCGAACCTGTTTCCTGGATCGCCGCTCTCCCTGAACTCCTTTGTGCTCTCTTTCTCCTCCTCGCCATGCTTTATTACCGCCGCGCAGACGCCTCTCCCTCTCCATTACGCCTGCTTCTCCTCAGCGCCTTTTTCTTCCTCTGCGCCCTGCTCAGCAAGGAACCCGCAATCCTTTTTCCGGTCATCCTCCTTTGTTACGAGGTTCTTTATCATCGGTTCCGCCTCGCAAATATCCGCAGGATGGCCGCCCGCCTCTCGCCTTTTCTCATCGTCTTGGCTCTTTACCTCGCTGCCCGCATTGCGGCGCTGGGAGGATTTTCGCCGCGCCAGATCATGGATCGCCCCAGGCTCTCCTTCGTCCAGCTTTTCTTCGCCATTCCCGCTGTCTTTGCCCGCTACATCGGCAAGCTGTTTCTTCCCATCCACATGAACTATTTCTATGCCTTCCCTCTGACCACGACGCTAACTTCGTGGGCCTTAGCCGGATTCATTGCCAGCGTCCTGCTCGCGGCTGCGGTGGTTTTCTTCTACCGTACCTCGCGTCCCCTGCTCGGATTTGCCATTTGCTGGTTCGTTTTCACCCTTGCCCCCGCGCTCAGCCTCAACTCCATCGCGCTGAACTTCTTTACCGAGCGCTACCTCTATATCCCTTCCTTCGGGTTCGCTATCTTGGCCGCCAGCGCCGGCATTGCCCTCTACTCCAATCTGTCAGTTCCCGTGTTCCGTCTGGCCTTCGGCGCATGCGTCACAGCGATTTTCCTCTTCTTCATCGTTCAAACCGAGCGCCGGGTCGCCCTTTTTTACGACAACTACACGCTCGTAGGCGACGCCGTCCGCAAATCCCCCAACTCTTACATCGCTCAGGGGCAGTACGCCTCCGCCCTCTACGACCGTCACGACCTGGACGGCGCGCTGGAACATGTTCGCCTCGCCATCCAATTGAATCCCGATTACATCCTCGGCCATCTCAATACTGCCTGGTACCTCAAGGACAAAGGTGAGTACGATCCCGCAATCCTGCAGCTCAAAGAAGCCATCCGGCTCTATCCCACCTACGTAATTTCCTGGGAAAACCTGGCCCACGTTTATGCCCTGAAGAGAGACTGGAAGGCCGCCGCTGACACCTACCGCCACGCCGCCACCCTCGATTCCAGTTTCTCCGCCTATTTCTCCCAGCTTGCGTCCATCGCCGACGTTAACGCCCAGTCGCAATCCGAAGTTTCTTCGCTGCAGTCCACCCTTGCCGCCAATCCACGCGACTTTTCCGCCTGGGCGCACCTCGGCGACACCGCCAGCCAGAGCAACCAATGGCCGCAGGCCGCGGACGCCTACGAACACGCCGCCGCCCTGCAACCGCAGAACGCCACTGTCCTCGGTAAATGGGGAATGTCCCTGTTGCGCATGAACGAATGGGCTCGTGCCGCGGACATTCTGCAACGCGCCGTTAACGCACAGCCCGATTCCTTGCTGATTCGGCAGCTTTTGGCGGGTGCTCTAGCTGGCTCCAACCGCTTGACGGAGTCGACCGCTGAACTTCACAAAATCCTCCAGATGAATCCCCGTTGGGAGCACGCCGACCAGGTCCATCTCACGCTCGGCAGCAATGCCGAAAGATCCGGTGACTTCGTCACTGCCACGCAGGAATATCAGCGCGCCTTGGCGCTGAATCCTTCCTTGACCATGGCCACTCAGCGCCTCGCAGCTCTCCACGCATTGCCGTCGCGCTGAACTCGGGCTTCTGCCTTCCTCGCCTCGGCCAACTTCAAGCATCTCTCGCGAAATCCTCTGCTTCCTCTGCTTGCCCTGAGCGCATCTCGCGAAGGGTGCTGAGATCCCCCTCTTTGCTTTCTCACCCTCTACCGCTTCCCTCCAAAAAACAAATGCGCGATGGACACCAGCACCACCGCCCCCACCGTTGCCGCCGCCAACGAAAACAAGAACGTATTCGCGTGCACAATTCCCAATTGCGTGAAAATCCAACCCCCTATCACCGACCCGATCAGCCCCAGCAAAATATCGCCGATGCAACCGAAACCTTCGCCCCGCGAGATTTTTCCCGCCAGCCATCCTGCCAGCAGCCCGATCACCAGCCACCCAATCAACCCGCGCTTCCACTCCACTACCACCACGCGTTCTTGCAACCACATCATCCCCATCGCTATCTGTGTCGCCATTCTTCCTCCGTCTCCCCCAGCTACTTTCTCGTCTGCACTTCCACGCCCTGAAGAGTTCTTCCGATTATTTCTTCCCTGGCTGTCGGTTTTAACTGTCAGCTGTTAGCTTTCCCCTTCGGTTCCTGCTGCGTCATGCAATGCAGCGTACCCAGCCCCAGCACCAAATCCCGGCAATGTATACCAACTACCTCCCGCCCCGGAACCAATTTCCCCAGCGTCTGCAGCGCCACTCGGTCGTTCGCATCATTGAACGTCGGCACAATCACAATATTGTTTGCGATATAGAAATTCGCGTAGCTCGCCGGCAAGCGCAGCCCATCGAAACCCACCGCCTTCGGCATCGGCAGAGTCTCCACCTGCAACGCCCGCCCGTCCTGATCCTTCATGGACTGGAGCCGGCGCAGATTGTTCTGCAGCGCCGCGTAATTTGCATCCGCTCGGTTCTCTTCCACGATCGTCACCACGGTCGTCTCATTCACGAACCGCGTCAAATCGTCCACGTGTCCGTGCGTGTCGTCGCCGGCTATCCCCTGCCCAAGCCATAGCACATGGGTCACGCCAAGGTATTTGCGAAAAATCTCCGCATAGTCTTCCTTCGTGAATCCGGTGTTTCGCTCCTGGATCTTGCTCTGCAGGCACTCCTCGGTCGTCAGCAGCGTCCCGCGCCCGTTCACGTCAATCGACCCGCCTTCCAGCACCACTCGCCGCCCTTGGTGCTCCGGCAAGAAAATCTTCCGTTTCAGCCGCGCGTTTGCCCGCCGTACCACCTGCGCATCCTTCTTATGGTTCGCATACTTCGCCCACCCGTTGAACGCGAAGTTGTTGTACGCCACCTCGCCTGCCACGTTCTTCACGCAGATCGGCCCCGAATCCCGCATCCAGCCGCGGTCCGTTGGAGCCACAAAGAATTCCACCGACTCCAGTTTCGCACCGGCTTTCCGCAAGATCCCGCGCACTTTCTTTTCTGCCGCGCGGCTTTCCACCATCAGGTAAATCCGCTCCACTTCCGAAAGCAGGCGCACAATCTCCGCAAAGGCCCACGGAATCGGCCCGAATTTTCCCGGCCAATCCGTGAGTTCGTGAGGCCATCCCAGCCAGGTCGCCTCATGCTCCTCCCACTCCGCCGGCATTCGGAATTCCAACTCGCCCGGCACCCTTTCCATCCCTTTCTTATCCTTCACTCTGTGACCTCGGTGCTCTCTGTGGTGAATTCGACTTGCCTCGGCTCATTTCTCCCCCAACCACCGCTGCGTCAACCCTCCAAAGGCATCAATCCTTCGGTCCCGGAAAAACGGCCAGTTCCTCCGCTGCTCCTCGCTCTTCTTCGGATCGCATTCCACCACCAATATTTCTTCCTTGTCGTTCGACGCCTCCGCCAGCACTTGCCCCGCCGGATCGGCCACGAACGAATTGCCCCAAAACTCGATCCCCGGATCGCCCTTCTCTGGCTTCCCCTCATAACCCACGCGGTTCACCACCGCCACATAGCAACCGTTCGCAATCGCGTGCGCCCGCTGGATTGTCTTCCACGAATCGAGCTGCGCTTTCCCATACGTCGCCTTTTCGTGGGGGTGCCACCCGATGCTCGTCGGATAGAAAATCACGTTCGCGCCCTGCATTGCCGTTAGCCGCGAACCCTCCGGATACCACTGGTCCCAGCAAATCTGCACGCCCACGCGCGCATACTTGGTGTCGAAATTCAAAAAGCCCAGATCACCGGGAGTGAAATAAAACTTCTCGTAATAAAGCGGATCGTCCGGGATGTGCATCTTCCGGTATTTCCCTAGGTAGGACCCGTCGGCGTCCACCATCGCGCACGTGTTGTGATAAACGCCGGGGGCGCGCCGTTCGAATACGGATACCGCCAGCGCCACGTTTTTGTCCTTCGCTACTTTCGCCATTCGCTCCGTCGTCGGCCCCGGCACCGGCTCCGCCAGCTCAAACAACTCCGCGTCCTCGGTTCTGCAGAAATATTCGCCGGCGAAGAGTTCATGCAGGCACACGATCTGCGCTCCGCGTTCCGCCGCTTCGCGAATCCTTCGCTCGGCCTTTTCCAGGTTTTCTTCCTTCTTGGTGGTGCAGCTCATCTGCACCAGCCCCACCGTAAATTTCTCCGCCATTCCTCTCCTCTTTTTCTCTATGACTTCTGTGCTCTTTGTGGTGAATCGTTTTCTTTGCTCTCGCCGGTCCGCAAAGAATTCTACTTTCCTTCTCATTCTGTTTGTACTATCAATTCCATTGGCCTTACAATTTTCCCCGATTGCTTTCGGTGCCGTTCGCCGTTCGTTGTAACACCGCATTCATCTTCGCGTCATTCAGGAGAGCCGATGCCCAAGCGTGCAAAAAAAACCGTCACCGGACGCGTCCTCCACGACCCCGTCAAAGACAAGCTTCGCCCCATTTATCCGCTCGATCTCTCCAAAATTAAATCCATCGACGACCTCGTTCGCGCCATGGGCGACACCGCCTACACCGCTCGCCAGGTGGGCGACGCTGCCGACGTCCTCGAAGCCATGGCCCGCGACAAGGACTGCTTCGTCGTGATGACCCTCGCCGGCGCCCTCACCGTCGGCAAAATGGGACTGGTCTTCTGCGACCTCATCGAATCGGGCATCGTCAAAGCGATCGTCTCCACCGGCGCCCTCATGGCCCACGGACTTGTGGAAGCCACCGGCCTCTCGCACTTCCGCTATGATCCCGCCAAAATGAACGACGAGGAACTCTTCCTCGCCGGCTACAACCGCGTCTACGATTCGCTCGAACCGGAAACCAACCTCGATCACGTCGAGGAAGTCGTCGACGGCATCCTCAACCAGTGGGATCCCGATGAACTCGTCTGCAGTTGGAAGCTCCATCAACGCGTCGGCGAATTGCTGTATAAGACCTCCAAAGGCCGTGGCATCCTCCGTTCCGCCTACGAACACAACGTTCCAGTGTTCGTCCCCGCCTTCTCCGACTCCGAACTCGGCCTCGACTTCGCGCTCAATCAATACGCGCGCAAACGCGACAATCGCCCCGGCCTGCGTTTCGATCCCTTCGAAGACTTCGAAAAATTTGCCGCCACCATGATGGCCACCAAGAAAATGGGCATCTTCACCATCGGCGGCGGCGTTCCACGCAACTGGTCCCAGCAATTCGGCGTCTACGCAGAACTCATGGCCCGGCGCGGCTACAAAAAGCTTCCGCTCAAGCGCTATAGCTATGGCGTCCGCATCTGTCCCGAACCCGTTCACTGGGGCGGCCTCAGCGGCAGCACGTACACCGAAGCCGTCTCCTGGGGCAAATTCGTTCCCCCCGATGAAGGCGGGAAGTTTGCTGAAGTCCTCGAAGATGCCACCGTCGCCTTGCCGCTGGTCGTCGGTGCGGTCCTTGAACGCCTTCACTACTTTAAGTAACACAGGCTAAAGTGTGCGCTACTTACCGGTTTTCGCGCCATTCGAGCCTCTTTCTCCCGCCTTGCGTGGATTCCGTGGTTGTCGCTTTGACTTTTCCAACCTCACCTCTTTGGTGTCGGTGTTCAACTCTCTTCGTTCTCTGCTCCTCTTTGCGAACACTTTGATGAACTCTCCTCTCTCTATTTTCCCACGCACCTTCGTCTGGTATCCTTGCTCCTCCCGATCCTCATTACGCGCCACACGATGAAAATGTCCACTCTCGCAGCCGCTGCATTGTGCCTCTTTTCGCTCGCTGCCCAAAAGGAATCCAGCATGGCCCAACGCGCTACAGGCACCTTCGACGTCAAACTCGCTCCCCTCGATTCCTCCGTCAAAGCCGAGGAAAATCCCATCGCCCGCTACTCCCTCGACAAGTCCTACCACGGTGATCTCAACGCCACCTCCCAAGGCGAAATGCTGAGCGGTGGCACTCCCACCAAAGGTTCCGGCGGCTACGTCGCCATGGAACGCGTCTCCGGCACGCTCCACGGTCGCAAGGGCACTTTCCTCCTCCAGCACGATGGCACCATGCAGAACAACGACTACCACCTCAACGTCATCGTCGTCCCCGGTTCCGGCACCGGTGAGCTCACCGGCCTCTCCGGCACCCTCCAAATCATCATCAAAGACGGCCGCCACTCCTATGACCTCTCCTACATTCTCCCCGCCCAAAAATAAGAGGTGAACTGGCACTCTTGCCTGTGCACCTCTTGGTACAGGCGTGGCCTTTTCCTCTCTGCAAACTTCAATGTTCTCTGCGCTTTCATGCTTCTCCCACCAAAAACAAAAAGGCGCCCCGGAAGACCCCGAAGCGCCCTAACTCTTCTCCACAATTACGAACTACCGACTACCGACTCTCCTAATCATCATCCCCAATCAAAAAAGCCGCCGTCAGCACCGTCGACCACAATCCCCGTTTATCCCCAACCGCCGACTGCGTGATATTCATCGTCCGCACAATCTTGTTCGAAATCCGGTAAACCTCTTTCTTTTCGTCCCACGACAAATCCGGGTCGAACTCCACGTTCAGCGTCGTCGCCAGCATTTCCGCCGCCAACTCTTCCGCGTATTCGCCTGCCACTTCTTCCGTCTCGCCAAACGAGTGGTGCTCGCTCAAATATCCGTACATCGGCCGCTCGCTTGGCAGCGCCAGCCCGATGCTCGCCGCGATCAGTCGGTGCGGCTCCCTGGTCGAATTCTCGCTGATCACCGTGAATGCCACCTGCCCCGGCTTGATCAGCTTCAATCCTTCGCTCCGCGAAATCAGTTTGCAATTCGGAGGAAAGATCGACGACACGCGCACGATGTTGCACGCGGCAATTCCGGCGTTCCGCAGCGCGAGCTCAAAACTCGAGAGCCGCTCGCGATGTTTTCCCACGCCTTTGGTCAGGAAAATCTTCTTTGCGACAAACGCCATAATGCGCTTTCACCATCCCTAAGTGATTTTGTTCGAAAAATTTAGGTCCTGTGGAAAATTAACAAGCTTGCCACGCACTGTCAATGCATTCCTCGGCCATTCTCCCAATTTTCGCGCGCAGTTTTTTCTCCGGCGCGTAGCGGCCCCAGTTGCAAGGGCTTCAACCTGTGCTCTCCCCCAAGTGGCACAAATTCCGCCGCCACATCGCGCGAATCCCGCGCGATGGCTCCTGCCTGTGGTGTTTTCTCTCTGGCTATACTTACCCGGCCACGCGCCCATCTCCGTTTCCTCTGCTCTCCTCTGCGTTCTCTGTTGTGAATTCTTCGTTCTTCTCCGATCTTCGATGGCTGTACGGTCCAAACGAACGCAGCATTTCCAACGGGAAGGGAACTCCAACGTCTTCTATCTCCTAATTCCTGGAATCTACAACTGGAGGGAAAAACAGTCCGAAACCATCACCGGCCAAACTCCCCGCAACCAGCGCCTTGCTAGCGTCTTTCTTCTCCCAACTACAAACTACAAACTACAGACTACAAACTTTCCCCCTCACTCCCCCGCCAGATGCCACACCAACTTTCCCAACGGCCGGCACAACGCCAGCACGTTCCCCAAATCCTCGGCCGTGAAATCCGGTCCCGCTTCGCCCGTCGTTGCGCCCTTGCGGCTCACCTGCATCACGCCAACCACCTTTCCCTCGCACAATATCGGCGCGCTGATGATCTTTTGGATCGATTCTCCCGTTGACGCCCCGGTCCTCACTCCCTCAAACACCGTCGCATGCCGCACCGCCGAAAAATTGTTGTTAATCTCCGGCTTGCGATCTCTCACCGTTCGCGCCGCCAGCGCCGAATTGCTCGTTAGGGGAATGAATCCCACTTGCTTTAATGCCTGCGGCACCAGAAAATGCAGGTGCCTCCACCGCGTCGAAACTCCCAGGATCGCCACTTCATCCCCACGCACTCCCAGATTCTTCGCAATCTTCTCCGCCATCGCTGCCAGGGGAATTTCTGTCGTCGCGGCGCTCTCGCCTTTCAGCGCTTCGGCCAAGCGTTCCAGTTCGTTCACCAGGCTCGTACTCATGGGCGTTTCCTGTCCGTCAGCAGGCGGGGCGAAGGGGACCTGCTTGCCTCTTCCGTTACGTATGTCTATGTTTCACGTTTTCTCCGGCGGTCGCAACCTTGTTTCCGCCCGCATGTGCCTCTCCGTTCAATTCCATCTTCGTCTGCATTCAGCTTTCTTTCCCTCTCCCGCTCCGCGTCGGACCTCTCCGTTCTCTGACTGGCTTTCGTTCCCGCCGGTCCGGTTGTTCATTACGAGCCACCATTCGCCGGGCACGTTCCACGGGTCTACTTGCCACTCCTCCGTCAACTCCCTATACTGGTGGTGCTGCGATCCCACCAACACTTTCAACACTGCTGCACAAAATCTTTGGGGACTCTCGCGGCGGAGAGGCCATGTTTACCTCGCCAATCAGGCCTGACGATTTTCGCCCGCCTATACGGTTCTTTCGCGTTTTCGTTACCCCGCAGAACAGCAAAAAGGAACGGGACAACTCATGAGCGCAACCGCCGTCAGTTTTTCGGGCGCTAAACTACGCTTCTGGCAGACCACCGTCGGCAAGAAAGCCTTGATGGCCGTCACGGGTTTCATTCTCTTCGGCTTCGTTGTGGGCCATCTTCTCGGCAATCTCCAGATCTACCTGCCACCTGAAAACATTAACCACTACGCGCAAACTCTTCGCGATCTCGGCCCCCTTCTTTGGACCGCGCGCATCGTTCTTCTGATCTCGGTTATTTTGCACATCTGGTCTTCGTGGCAACTTTGGCTGTTGCAGCGCGCCGCCCGCCCTGTCGGCTACGTAAAAAAGGTCAGTGTGAATTCCACCTACGCGTCCCGCACCATGGTCTGGAGCGGCCCGATCGTCCTTGCCTTCATCATCTTTCACCTTCTCAATCTGACTTTCGGCACGGTTCATCCCGGCGGCCCGTTCGTCGAGCATGACGTCTATAACAACGTCGTCACCGGCTTTCAGTTCTGGCCTGTCTCACTCTTCTACATCATCGCCATGGTCTTGCTCTGCTATCACCTCTATCACGGCCTTTGGAGCATGTTCCAGACGCTGGGCATCAGCCATCCGGTTTACACGCCGATCCTCCGTGCGCTCGCCAAAATCGTCGCTATCCTGATCGCCGCGGGCAATATTTCCATCCCGGTCGCTGTCCTGGCCGGCTTCATCAAGCCTGTCTAGGGAGACCAGTGCTATGGAATTGAAATCCAACGCGCCCGCCGGTCCCATCGAGCAATCCTGGGAGAACTACAAATTCCATCTCAAACTCGTCAACCCCGCTAATAAGCGCAAGTACAACCTCATCGTCGTCGGCTCGGGACTTGCTGGCGGCGCTGCCGCTGCCAGCCTCGGCGAACTCGGATACAACGTCCAGTGCTTCTGCTATCAGGACAGTCCCCGCCGCGCCCATTCGATCGCCGCGCAGGGTGGCATCAACGCCGCGAAGAATTACCACAACGACGGCGACTCCGTGTATCGCCTCTTCTACGACACCGTCAAAGGCGGCGATTTCCGCTCCCGGGAAGCCAACGTCTATCGCCTGGCGCAGGTCAGCGTGAACATCATCGATCAGTGCGTCGCGCAGGGCGTTCCGTTTGCTCGGGAATACGGCGGCATGCTTGACAATCGCTCATTCGGCGGCGCTCAAGTCTCGCGCACTTTTTACGCGCGTGGGCAGACGGGCCAGCAACTGCTCCTCGGCGCGTATCAGGCCCTCGAACGCCAGATTGGTCTCGGCTCCGTCAAAATGTTCCCGCGCACGGAAATGCTCGACCTCGTCGTCGTGGACGGCCAGGCCCGCGGTATCGTCACCCGCGACATGAACGACGGTAAAATTGAAGTCCACTTCGGAGATGCCGTCATTCTCGCCACCGGCGGCTACGGCAACGTTTTCTATCTTTCCACCAATGCCAAGGGCTGCAACGTCACGGCCAGCTGGCGCGCCTATAAGCGTGGCGCTCTTTTCGCCAATCCCTGCTTCACGCAGATTCACCCGACCTGCATCCCCGTCTCCGGCGACCATCAGTCCAAGCTCACCCTGATGTCCGAATCGCTTCGCAACGACGGCCGCATCTGGGTCCCCAAGACCCCCGGCGACAAACGCCCGGCCAGTCAGATTCCCGAATCCGAACGCGACTACTACCTCGAGCGCCGCTATCCCAGCTTCGGCAACCTTGTTCCGCGCGACATCGCTTCCCGTGCCGCGAAGGCCGAGTGCGATTCCGGCCACGGCGTTGGCGAAACCGGACTCGGCGTCTACCTCGATTTCACCGACTGCATCAAGCGCCTCGGCAAGCACAAGATTGCCGAGCGCTACGGCAACCTTTTTGAGATGTACGAGCGCATCACGGGTGAAAATCCCTACGAAGTCCCCATGCGCATTTACCCGGCAACCCACTACACCATGGGCGGCCTCTGGGTGGACTACAACCTCATGTCCACCATCCCCGGCCTCTTCGTTCTCGGCGAAGCCAACTTCTCCGATCACGGCGCCAATCGCCTCGGTGCCAGCGCCCTGATGCAGGGACTCGCCGATGGCTACTTCATCATTCCGTACACGATCGGCAACTATCTCGCCAGCACCAGGCTTGGCAAGGTCTCCCCGGATCACGCGGCGGCGAAACAAGCCGTGGAAAACGTCACCAACATCACGAAGAAGCTCCTCAACGCCAATGGCAGCCGCACCGTGGATTCCTTTCACCGCGAACTCGGCAAAATTATCTGGGACTACTGCGGGATGGCGCGCAACGAAGCCGGGCTTAAGAAAGCACTAGGCCTGATTCCCGAGCTCCGCGAACGCTTCTGGAAGGAAGTCCGCGTCCTCGGCACTAACGAAGAATTCAATCAGTCTCTCGAAAAAGCCGGCCGCGTCGCCGACTTCCTCGAACTCGGCGAAGTCATGTGCCTGGATGCGCTCGATCGCCGCGAATCCTGCGGCGGCCATTTCCGCGAGGAATACCAGACTCCCGAAGGCGAAGCCCTTCGCGACGACGCGAACTTCTCCTACGTCGCCGCCTGGGAATACACGGGCGCGAATTCCGCTCCCGCTCTCTCCAAAGAGCCTCTCGCCTTCGACTACGTCCACCCCTCCCAACGGAGCTACAAGTAGCCATGAAACTCATTCTCCACATCTGGCGCCAGAAGAATTCGCAGGACAAAGGCCGCCTCGTCCGCTACGAGCACAATCAGGTCAACGAGCACATGTCTTTTCTCGAAATGCTCGATGTTCTCAACGAACAGCTCATCGCCAAAGGGGAAGATCCCGTCGCTTTCGACCACGACTGCCGGGAAGGCATTTGCGGGATGTGCGGTTTCATGATCAACGGCAAAGCGCACGGGGGCTTCAAGCGCACCACCGTCTGCCAACTCCACATGCGCAATTTCAAGGACGGCGAGGAACTCTACCTCGAACCCTGGCGCGCCGCGGCGTTCCCCGTGGTCAAGGATCTCGCTGTCAATCGTTTCGCCTTCGATCGCATCATCGCCTCGGGCGGCTTTGTCTCCGTTCCCACCGGCTCTGCTCCCGATGGCAATGCTATTCCTATCCCCAAGGAAAACGCCGACCTCGCCATGGATGCCGCCGCCTGCATCGGCTGCGGAGCCTGCGTCGCCGCTTGTCCCAATGCTGCCGCCGCGCTCTTCGTCGGTGCAAAAATCTCCCATCTGGCCCGTCTCCCGCAGGGCCAGGTCGAACGCGACCGTCGCGCGCTCTCCATGATTCGCCAGATGAACGTCGAAGGTTTTGCCAACTGCACCAACATCGGCGAATGCGAAGCCGCCTGCCCCAAGGATATCCAACTCGAAGTCATCGCCCTCTCCAACCGCGACTACATCAAAGCCTCTTTCACCGAGCGCCCCGAATCCGAAATCGCCAGCTAACCAGTAGCACAGGATTCAGCCTGCGTTCTTCGATTGTTGCTAAGCCGCTACCTAATGGGCCTCAGGAATCTCCGTTTCCTCTGTTCGCCCCGATAACTCTGTGGTGCGCCCGTTCTTTTTCTATTTTCCGAAAACTTAAAACTTAAAACTCCTTTCGCTTCTGCTACTCTAATTCCCGTTCGCCACCTGGAGAAAAAATGATCCGCCTCACTGCCATCCTTATCCTTGGAGCACTAATGTCCGTTTCCATCTCTGCCCAATCCGTCTCCGAGCAAGCCAAGAAACTCCAATCCTCCTCCATCGTCATTGACACTCACGACGACACGACGCAGCGCTTGCTCGATCCCAATTTCGATATCGCCGCCCGCCATACCGACGGCAACATCGACATCCCGCGTATGCGCGAGGGCGGGCTCTCCGCCATCTTTTTCTCCGTCTGGATCTCTTCGAAAATCATGGGGCCCGACGCCGTCAAGCAGGCCTTGGATCAAATTGACGCCATCCGCGAAATGGTTCGCAAGCATCCGAGCGATCTCCTCCTCGCCACCACCGCCGACGACATCCGCAAAGCCAAAAGAGAACACAAGATCGCCGTCCTCATGGGGGTTGAAGGCGGCCACATGATGGGCAACGACCTCTCGATCCTCCGCACCTTTGCCGCGCTCGGCGTCCGCTACATGACCCTCACACACATGGACAACAACGAATGGGCCGACTCTTCCACCGACAAGCCCGCCCACAACGGTCTCACCGACTTCGGCAAGCAGGTGGTCCTCGAAATGAATCGCCTCGGCATACTGGTGGACATTTCTCACGTCTCCGACAAAACCTTTGAAGACGCCGTCGCCGTCGCCGTCAGCAAGAGTCCGGTCATCGCTTCGCACTCTTCCTGCCGTGCCATCTGCAACGCTCCCCGAAACATGACCGACGACATGATTCGCACTCTCGCCAGCCACGGAGGCGTCATTCAAATCAACTACCACGTCGGGTTCCTTTCGCAGGAATTCCGCGACTACGAAAAGGCTCACCCGGAGGCCGAAAAGGCCATCAACGACGAAATCAAGAAGCGCTGCGGCGACAACGAAGCATGCAAGCTCACCACCGGCGATCAAGTCGTCCGCGATTTCATGGAACAGGGCAAGCTTCCCAAAGTGGACTGGACCAAAATCGTCGAGCACATTGATCATGCCGTGAAAGTTGCCGGCATCGATCACGTCGGTCTTGGCTCCGATTTCGACGGCGCCGTCATGCCCCTGGGCATGCAGGACGTCTCCCACTTGCCGCAAATCACCGACGCGCTCCTCAAAAAAGGCTACTCTGAATCCGACGTGCGTAAAATCCTCGGCGAAAACACCCTCCGCGTCCTCGCCGACGCCGAGCGCATCTCCCGTCAGCTCAACTCGAAATAATTCCGTGCAGGGCGAGGCGGCTCCTCTTGTGGCGAAGGGATTCTTGGCTGCGTTCTCCGTACCTTTCCTTCGTTCCCTCTACGTTCGAGCTTTCTTCTTTGGCCACGTTCACTCGCCACTTTCTCCAAAATATGCAAAACTACTCTCGTAGCACAAGCTCCCTTAAAACCCCGGAGGTTTCCTCGTATGTCCCTGAAATCCTGTGCGCTTGCCCTGGCCGCTCTATCGCTTGCTATCCCCGCCTCCGCGCAAACGCCCGCGGCCAAACCGAAATCCTCCTCCTCTCACACCACCCATTCCGCCTCCACCTACGATCGGGCCCTCCTGCACCCGGGCGAGCTCCGCGCTAAGGCTCCGGACACCTACCAGGTCAAATTTGTCACCGAAAATCGCAACAACGTAAAAGCCGAATTCACCGTCACCGTCACGCGCGCCTGGTCCCCTCTCGGCGCCGACCGCTTCTACAATCTCGTTCGCCACCACTATTTCGACAATGCCCGTTTCTTTCGCGTCCTTCCTGGTTTTGTCGCCCAATTCGGACTTAGCGCCTACCCGCAGGTCAACGCCGCCTGGGAAAAGGCAACCATTAAGGATGACCCCCGCAATCAATCCAATAGGCGCGGCACCCTCGTCTTCGCCACCGCTGGGCCCAACACCCGCACCACACAGCTCTTTATCAATTTCAAGGACAACACCTCCCTCGACGCCCAGGGCTTCACTCCCTTCGGCGTAGTGGATGGCGACGGCATGAACACCGTCGAGATGCTTTACGACCAGTACGGTGAAACCGCCGGCATGGACCAGGAAAACATCACCAAGGGCGGCGAAAAATATATCGCCGCGCACTGGCCGAAGCTCGACAAAATCGTGTCCGCGACCCTCGTAGGAGCAGCCGCGACGGCTCCCGCGCACCACGCCACCTCCTCGACCCACCACACCACCGCCAAACCCGCCACTGCGTCGCCCATACCCAACCAGTAGCAACGTTTGTAGCTTCTCTCTTCGGTTTCAAGAGGTTTTTTCTGTGGAGAGAGCGAAGCCGCGGCAGCCGTCGTAAGGCATGCTGCTGCGGAACATGCCGTAGTTGGCGTGCAACAATTTACGAGCCACGGCGACCAGTGCTGGCGATTCTTTTTCGCAGTGCGCTGTTTTGTCAGCGCCTCCAATCGTCGCGCGATGGCCCACAAGCCAGCATATTCGCCGTCGCCCGCGCCCAAGGCTGAAACGGCATTCGCGCCGGGAATTCCCGCAGCACCACGGCATCCAACTGATCGTTCTTGCTGCGCTTCATCAACGCCTTCGCAAAATTCCTCGCCGCTCGCGGATTCGCTGCCAGCAACTCGATTCCCGCTTTTCCCTCCAGCGCCAAGGCCACATCCAGTCCGTACAACCCCGTCGCTTCCATCACCACTCTCACGCGCTTCCCCTGCGCGTGAGAGTGCGTAGCAACGCCCGATGTCCCACAGCGCTGTTCGCAAAACCCAGCAGCCGTGCTCCTCCCGCTTCTCCTTCCATCGCTACCACCAACCCCCGTGCACCCACGTCGATCCCACATGCTTCCATCTTGTCCATCAACCCCTCCTCGGAGTAGGCGGAAACTTCGCCTGTACGACCCTGCGCTATTTCCAACTGAGCTTATTCAATGCAGGCTCTTATGGCCTGTGATTCTCTTCAGTTTTAGGAAATTAGGGCGGGGGGGCCGATCTACAAACCAGGCTCTCGGAGCATTTCTCTCCCAGCCTCAGGGCCGTTCGGCCTCTCCGCCAGAGCTACTCGCCAAAACTCCTCAACGAGATTCACTCATCTGCCAAGATACAAGCGGCCGCCTTCCGAGGCGGGCGCGTTTTCCCCGCCTTCTGTCCTGCCCGACTCGCGCATCCCTCACTCCCCCACATCCCGCTCGCCTTCTCCGACCCTCCGGTGCATCTACTGTTACAATGCCGCTGGAGGCTCCTTCCCGCGCATGCTCCTGATCCGCATCCTTGGCGTGATCGTCCTGGTCGCCCTCAACGGTTTCTTCGCCGCCGCGGAATTTTCTCTCGTCACCGTGCGCATGTCGCGCGTCCGCCAACTCGTCGCGCGCGGGAACGCCCAGGCCAAAATCGTCGAGCAACTCCTCGCCGACATCCACCGTGTCGTTTCCGGCGTCCAGGTGGGCATCACGCTCTGCAGCCTGGCCATCGGCGCCCTCGGCGAAGCGACTCTCGCCCAAATGGTGCGCGACATCCTGCCCTCTTCCGGCAGCATCCGCTATCTCGTCCTGGCCCACGCTATCGCGCTCGCGATCGCCCTGGCGTTCCTCAGCGCCATCCACGTCGTCTTCGGCGAACTCATCCCCAAAAGCATCAGCCTGGCGCGCGCGGAACGCGTCGCTCTCCTGATCGCGCGCCCTTTCGCCTGGTTCCTCCGCTCCTTTCGCTGGGCCATTGATCTGCTCGACGGCGTTTCCGGCGTCATCGTGCGCGGCCTTGGCGTCATGCAGCCCGCCGGCCACGGCGTGGCCCACTCCACCGAAGAACTCCAGATCCAGATTCAGCAGGCTCGCGAACGCGGATTGCTCGCCCCCGGCGAGGAAAAATTCATCCTCAGCGCCATCGAGCTCAGTCAACTCCAGGTCCGCGAAATCATGGTCTCCCGCCCGGACATGCACACCCTCCCCATAGAAGCCGGGCTCGACGAGGTCATGAAAATCTTCGCCACCACCCAGCGTTCGCGCATCCCGGTCTATCGCGGCTCCGTGGATCACGTTCTCGGCTTCGTCCATATCAAGGACATGATGTGGGTTCTCCTCGATCGCGAACGCCGCCTCGAAGAGCGCCTCCCTCCCGCGCCCCCCTTCGATCTGCGCCGCGTCCTCCGCGAAGTTCTGATCGTCCCGGAAACCAAGCCCGCGAGCGAACTCCTTGTGGAACTCCGCGCCAAGCACGTCGGCATGGCCCTGGTCGTCGACGAATTTGGCAGCATTCTCGGCCTGGTCACCAAGGAAGACCTGCTCGAGCAACTTGTCGGCGAAATTCACGACGAATTCGACGTGGTCGAGAAACCCCTCACGCTTGCCGACGGCGCCGTCATCTTCGACGCCGGCCTCAACGTCCGCGACCTCGATTCGCAGTACAACATCACCCTTCCCGAGGATCCCGCCTACGCCACCGTCGGCGGTTTCGTCATGGATCAGCTCGGCTTCATCCCGCGCGGCGGCGAAAGCTTCGAATATGGCGGCTACCGCTTTTCCGTCGTCGAAATGGACGGCCGCCGCGTCGCGCGCGTGAAAATTCAGCGCCTCCGCGAACCGGAACCCAGGAAACCCGGCGCCGTCGTTTCCGCCGCCTCCGCCAGCGCGGCCAAGTCCCTTCCAAAAGAGAAGGATCGCTAGGTCCTCCGCCGCATGCCCCGGCGTTTCAGAGTGTAAGCATGGACAAGACTCGGCGGCACGAGCGTTGAGTTCCCCGCAGCTCCCATACAGAATGTAGATGTGAGTCCGCACAAGCACCGGCTCGCCGATTACCTGCGGCCCAAAACGCTGGCGATGTTGCTGCTCGGGTTTTCTTCCGGCCTTCCTTTTTATCTGGTCGGCAATACCTTCGGCTACTGGCTGCGCGACGAACGTACCTCCCTCACCGCGATCGGGTTCCTGTCCTGGGTAGGCATTGCCTACTCTCTGAAATTTCTCTGGGCTCCCATGATGGACCGCGTCGACTTGCCCTTGTTCAAACGGCTGGGACATCGCCGCGGTTGGATGATGTTCTCACAGATCGTCGTCGGGCTGGCGCTCGCGGCCATGGGGGCCACTGGCACGAACGCTGGACTGGGCCGCCTTGGCGCTCTTGCGCTCGTCGCTGCCTTTGCCTCATCCACACAGGACATTGTCGTCGACGCCTGGCGCATCGAATCGGCGGACGATGGGGATGAACAAGGCCTCCTCGCATCTGCCTATCAGTTCAGCTATCGCATGGCGCTGCTGGCTACGGATACCGTTATCCTCATCCTGGCCGCGGCCGTGGGCTGGCGTATGTCCTACGGTGTCTACGGCGCATGCATGGCCATCGGAATCATCGCCACCTGGTTCGCCAAGGAACCCGAGCGCGCGGATGCGGTGATGGATGAAAAGCGCGAAGCGCCGCTTTGGACGCCACGCGGTTTCCTCGACGCGGTTGTCGGGCCGTTCATCGCTTTCTTCCGCGCGCATGGCTGGCTTGCGCTTTTGATGCTGGCCGCCATCAGCCTCTACCGCTTGCCGGACTTCATCATGGGCCCAATGTCCAATCCCTACTACCACGACCTTGGCCTTACGAAGCAAACGGTCGGTGCGGTCCGCGGCTCCATCGGACTCTTCGCTACGTTCGCGGGCATCGCCGCGGGCGGGTTCTGTTCCCTGAAGCTCGGCTACATGCGCGCCCTCATCATCGGCGGCATCCTGCAGGCCGCGGCGATTGCGGCGTATGCCGCTCTCGCATTCGCGGGTGTGAGCATTCCTCTATTCGCGCTCGTCATGGCCGGTGACAACTTCGGAATCAGCTTTGCCGGCGTTGCGCTTGTCGCGTATATGTCGAGCCTCACCAGTCTTGGATACACCGCCACGCAGTATGCGCTTTTGAGCTCGACCTATGCCTGGCTGGGAAAGATCTTGAAGGGGTTTTCCGGCGCCGCGGTAGAAAACCTGAGCGCCTCGCACGGCCTCATTCACGCTTACGGCATTTTCTTCATCGCTTGTGGGCTGACCGGCGTGCCCGCCGTCCTTCTGTTCGCGGCCTTAGGCTACTGGCACAGGCACAAGCAGCCATCCCCCGCCGCCGCATAGCAAGTCCGCCCGACCCTGCCTTTGTAGCGGCCGCCTTCTGAGGCGGGCGCGTTCCGTCCCCAAAATCTCCGGAGTGGAGACAGCAGCTTCGCGCTTAACGCATTCTGCCGCCCGCCGGGGCTCACACCGAAATCTGCGCGTCCCCCCAACTCTTCCGCGTTGCCCAACCGACGGCACTATCCCTTGTTCAAAACCACCGCCGCGCCGCGCCCCAACCCCAGCGTCTTCGCCGCGCTGCCCTTGTTCACGCCAATTTCCACCTGACCGCTCGAACCGATAAACGCGAACGCCTCTCCCGCCGCGCCTCCCGAAAACGTCGGAAGCAGCTTCGCGATCGCGTGGCTACCCACCTGCAATTGGATCGCGCCCTTCTCCAGCGCGTCTTTCGGCAAATCCTCCGCGCGAAAATTCGTGATCAGGTTGCCGAACGTATCCACCTTCACCACCACGCCCTTCATCGCTCCATCCGATTCCTTCGGCCGCGGCATCGCGAATCGCTTGAAGTCCGTAATCTCCTCGCCCATGCTGCCCGGCTGCCAGTTTTTCGAAAGCCACCCGGCCACCGCTGCGAAAATGTCTCGCCCGTGAAACGTCTTGCTCACCGGCTGCAAAAAGTAATGTTCCGCCGTCAAATGGCGCACCAGAAAATTCTGTTCCTTCTCGTACACCGCCGAGAGCACGCCGTTGTCCGGCGCGATGAAATATTGATTCTGCCCGCTCACCAGAATCGGCCGCCTCTCGGTGCCCACGCCCGGGTCCACCACCACCACGTGAATCGTGCGCGGCGGAAAATAGGGATACGCATTGGCGATGGCCAGCGCCCCGTCCAGCAGGTCAAACGGTGTCACCCCGTGCGTGATGTCCACGATCTGCACTTCGGAATTGATCTTCAGGATCACGCCCTTCAGCACGCCCACCAGGTGGTCGTTCGTCCCGTAATCGGTCGTCAACGTAATAATCGGATTCGACAAGTAGCTCTCCCATGTATTGGCCGGGCTTCAGACCGGCCACCCCTCTGCGCCTTCTCGAAAAATCCTCTATCCACGCGGAATGGAGAGTCATCCCGCTCTCTCGACGCTACCCAACGCCGCCCCCGGAATCAAGAACCCCCGCGCCCACCGCTGCGCAAGTGCCAACTCCGAAACCAGACATACTCGCCACCGAACGAAAGCTTGAACCTCCGTCCAAACATCCGCCCGGCTTGCGTTCCCGCCATGCCCATCGTACGATTTCAAATTGGTGTGTCGCGCGATTTTCGCGCTGTAGACTCCTGTGTGTCCCGTTTGCTCTTTCGGGAATTTCCTGTTTCTGGAGTCTGTCCTAGGAGAACATCCGGATGAAATCCGTCGTGGTAGTTGGTGCGCAGTGGGGCGATGAAGGCAAGGGCAAGGTCGTCGACTATCTCGCCGGCTCGTTCGATTACATCGCGCGCGTTGCCGGCGGCCACAATGCCGGCCACACCGTCATCGTCGGCAAACACCGCTACGTTCTTCAGCTCATTCCCTGCGGCATACTCCGCCCCAAACAGCACGTTATCATTGGCCCTGGAGTCGTCGTCGACCCCACCGCGCTCGTCAACGAAATCGAGATGCTCTCCAAAGCCGGCGTCAGTGTCACCGGACGCCTCCACGTCAGCAATCGTGCCCATCTGATCTTCCCCTATCATCGCGAACTCGACAAAGCCGCCGAATCCGCGCGCGGCGAAAACAAAATCGGCACCACCTCTCGCGGCATCGGCCCTGCCTATGAAGACAAAATGGCGCGTCGCGGCCTGCGCATGGTGGACCTCCTCACACCCGATCTCTTCCGCGAAAAAGCCGCTCGCGTCGTCGCCGAAAAAAATCGTCTCGCTCGCGGAGCCTACGGCGCCGATCTCGACTTCACCGGCGAAGTCGAAGAAACCCTGCGCCTCGGCGAAAAAATCAAAGGCTATATCTGCGACACCGCGGAACTCACCAACCGCGCCCTCGACGAAGGCAAATCCGTGCTTTTCGAAGGCGCCCAAGGCACCATGCTGGACATTGACCACGGCACCTATCCCTTCGTCACCTCTTCCAGCGCCACTTCCGGCGGCGCCACCACCGGCATGGGCGTACCTCCCACGAAGATTCGCAATGTCCTCGGCGTCTCCAAGGCCTACACCACGCGCGTCGGCGGCGGACCGTTCCCCACCGAAATGCCCGACCTCGATGCCAGGGAAGTCCGCGAACGCGGCAAGGAATTTGGCGCCGTCACCGGCCGCCCGCGCCGCTGCGGCTGGCTCGATCTCGCCGAACTTCGCTACGCCAAAATGATTAACGGCATCGATTCGCTGGTGGTCACCAAGCTCGACGTCTTCGACACCCAGCGCGAAATCAAGATCGGCGTCGGCTACACCTATAAAGGAACGCCCGTAAACGAAATGCCCGCCTCCGCCGAGGAATACGAGCGTGTCACGCCCGTCTATAAAACGCTCCCCGGCTGGAGCGAGACCACCTACGGCGCGAAAGACGCTGCAAAGCTTCCCAAAGCCGCCATGGACTATCTCCGCTTCGTCTCCGAATTTCTACAAGTTGAAATCGGCATGATTTCTACCGGCCCCGAGCGCGACGCCACCATCATCCAGCCCGGCACCCTCTTCGCCCGCTGGCTCTAACCTTGGAGTGCGAAAGCGCAGCTTCCGCTTCTGAAGCGTAAAGTCCTGCCTCCCAAATCAATTTTGCAACGGCCGCTTGCCCCGCTCGTCCTGAGTTTCGAAGGAAACGAAGTAAAAGGGTCCGAGGCGGGCGCCTTTCCCATGACCTTTGTATTGGCCGGGCTTGCCCGGCCTTCTTCGATCGCTCCTGGGAACCAGCCCCATTTCGATTGCAGGCGGAGCAACCTCCGCGCGCGCAAGCGAATCGGCGGCTAAGCCCTCTGCTGCTCCTGCGCTACAATACGCCCATGCTTTCCTACCCCGAAGCCCGCGCCCGCGTCATCGAGCAAACCAAAAAATCCTCCCGCCCGCGCGCCACTCTCTCCAAAACTGTCAACGACGCCCTCGGCGATGTCCTCGCCCGCGAAATCCGTTCCGACCGCGAATATCCTCCCTTTCATCGCTCCACCCGCGATGGCTACGCCGTCCGTTCCTCCGAAGCCTCCCCTGGCGCCACGCTGAAATGCACGGGCGAAATCAAAGCCGGAGACACCGTCACCGAACCACTCGCTCCCGGCGCCTGCATCCAGATCATGACCGGCGCCGCAGTCCCGACTGGTGCCGATGCCGTCGTCATGATCGAATTCACCGCGCGCTCTGGCGACGCCGTCACATTTCAGCGCGCAAACTCGCCCGGCCAAAATATCGTGCAAAAGGGAAGTGAAGCCCACGCCGGCGACCTCACCCTGCCCGTCGGCATCCGCCTCGGCTTTGCCGAACTCGCCGCTGCGGCGCAGGTCGGCGCCGCCGAGCTCCTCTGCTATCGCCGCCCGCGCGTCGCCATTCTTTCCACTGGCGACGAAATCGTGCCCATCGCCGAAACACCCGGCCCCTTCCACATTCGCAATAGCAACAGCGTCTCGCTCGCCGCGCAGGTCCGCCTTGCCGGCGGCGAGCCGGTGCAACTCGGCAACGCTCTCGATCGCGTGGACGATCTCAGCGCCAAGATCGAGCTCGGCCTCCGCGAAGACATGCTCGTGCTTTCCGGTGGCGTCTCCATGGGCAAGTACGACCTCGTCGAATCCGTCCTCAACACCCTGGGCGCGGAATTCTATTTCGACGCGGTCGCCATCCGTCCTGGCAAGCCCGCCGTCTTCGGCCGCTGCCGCGACACTTTCGTCTTCGGCCTCCCTGGTAATCCTGTCTCCACGATGGTCACTTTCCAACTCTTCGCCATTCCCGCGATTGACGTCCTCGGTGGCGCGCGCCCCCGTCAGCTTCCGCTTCTCGAAGCGAACCTCACCAAGACGCTTCATGAGAAGCCGGGCCTCACCCACTTTCTTCCCGGCTATTTCGAATGGACCGGCATCTCCCCGGAGGTCCACCCGCTCCGTTGGCATGGCTCCGGGGACATCGCCGCGCTCACTCAGTCGAATTGCTTCATGGTCGTCCCCGCGGACCGTTCGGACATCCCCGCCGGCGAAAAGGTTACCGTTCTGCCCCGCCTCGACGTAATCTAATTCGGCGGATGCCTCGGCATGGTCGGGGCGGTTTTAGGGCGTCAACCACGCCAGCAAACTCTTATGGGGGCCGGGCTTGCCCGGCCTTCTTCGACTGAGGAACCACTTGCCCAAACTCTCCCACTACACCGCCCGCGGCGAAATCTCTATGGTCGACGTTTCCGCAAAGGCCGTCACCACGCGCACCGCCGTCGCTCACGCTTTTGTTCGCTTGTCGCCCAAGGTCCTCCGTGCCGTCCGCGGCCTGAAAACTCCCAAAGGCAATCCCCTCGAAATTGCCCGCATCGCCGGAATCTCCGCGGCCAAGCGCACCGCCGAATGGATACCTCTTTGTCATCCCCTGCCGCTCACCCACATTGATGTGACCCCCCGCCTGTGCAAAGATGGGGTGGAACTCGTGTCCCGGGCCACCGCAACGGCGCAAACTGGCGTGGAGATGGAAGCGCTGGTTGCCGTCTCTTGCGCTGCGCTCACGATCTACGACATGTGCAAAGCCCTCGATAAAGGCATCGAAATCGCCCACATTCACCTGCTGGAAAAAACCGGCGGGAAGAGCGGCGACTACGTTCGCAAGGGTGCCGCGAAAAATCGCCGGGGCCGCAGATGAGCGCCGCTGCTTCAAAAACAGTTAAGCTGCTGCTCGCGGACGACAACCCCCTGATCCGTGATCTGGTCTCCAAATCCCTCGAACCCTTTTGCGAGGTGATGATCGCCGCCGATGGCGCCGACGCGCTCTTGAAGGTGATCGACGAGACGCCGGACGTCATTCTCTGTGACTACAAAATGCCGGGCCTTGACGGCCGCCAGCTTTTCGAAAAATTGCGCGGCCGCGAAGCCACCCGCCATATCCCGTTCCTCTTCATGGCCAGCCGCACGGACATCGAGGAAAAACTCCGCCCCCTGGTGGACGGTGTCGAGGACTTCATCGCCAAGCCGTTTCTTGCAAAAGATCTTGTGCGCTTGGCAAAAAAGGTTGTGGATCGCCTGCACCTCGAGAAATTGCAAAAGCGCGCTTCCCGCCCCGGCGTCATCCAGGGACGCCTCGAAGAAATGAGCATGATTGACCTGCTTCAGTCTCTTGAAATGGGCCAGAAGTCCTGCCGCCTGCTCGTCCAGAAAAGCGGCGAGGTCGGCGAACTCTACTTCACTGCCGGACAATGCCGCGATGCCAAGATCGGCAAGCTCATCGGCGACGAGGCCGTCTACAAAGTTCTGCTCTGGACCGAGGGCGAATTCGAAATTGATTTCAACGCCGCCAGCGCTTCCGCCAATACCACCACTACGCGCAGCACCACCGGCCTGCTCATGGAAGCCATGCGCCTGATGGATGAAGCCAGCCGCGACGCGGTTCCCTCGAACTGATCGCCATGTTGCGCGTCGCCGTTCTCACCATTAGCGATTCGGTGGCCAGCGGCCAGCGCGTCGACCTCTCCGGTCCCGCCGTCGTTCAACGTTGCCGCGAACTCGGCTGGGAGGTCTCCTCGATCTTGAAGTGTTCCGACGATCCCGACCTAGTGCGCTCGAATCTCCGCAAACTCGCTGATTCCCGCGACGTCGATCTCGTTCTCACCACTGGCGGCACCGGCCTTGGCCCTCGCGACAACACTCCCGAAGCCACCCTCGAAATAGCCGAAAAAATCATCCCCGGCCTCGCCGAAGAAATGCGCCGCAAAGGAGCCGAACAAACTCCTACCGCAATCCTCTCTCGCGGCGTCGCTGTCATCCGCCATCGCTCCCTCATCATCAATCTTCCCGGTAGCCCCAAAGGCGCCGTTGAATCCCTCGACATCCTCGCCTCCCTCATTCCCCATGCCCTCCACGTCGTCCACGGCGCCCGCCACGATTAAATTCCCACACTGCCTCTCGCCGATGATAATCCGTGTACCGCCCGCGGTTTTCCCCTCCTAATAGAATGGCCAAGCTTCAGATCGGCCACCGCCAACGCCGGCATGCCAGGAGGGGACATCCTCGCCGCCCAGCACCTTTGTGGCGGCCGGGCTTGCCCGGCCCTCTTTTTTCCTTTTCGCTGATATCTCACCACCCCAAACCAGCGGCGCAACCCGTCCGTATGGCCCTGCGATCGATCAACTCCCGACTCGCGCCCCATGTATCCAAATCCCCCATGATCCGCATCGAATGTTTGCATGGCTAGTAGGATTGACTTGGTCCCATATCCCACGTAGCCTCGTATCGAGTATGCGTACCTCTTGTTGCCAGATCTGTTGTTGTCTCGCGGCCGCCTGCTGTTGCTGTCGGCTGCCCCGTTCTGGCCAGAGGTGCTATCGAACTTAGCTCTACCTGAAGTCCAAGTTTCGAAGCCCACGTGCCAGAACTTCTGGTCCGTGGGCTTTTTTTTGTCCCGGTTTTGCGGCACAGGCATTCCTGCCTGTACACCGAAGGTGGAAAGGGAATCGCTCCAATGCCCGAAGTCAAGGAAACCAAAGCCCAGCGCGTCGAGCGACTCAAACGCGCCAAAAACGCCTGGGACCGCTTCGAGGAAATCCGCGCCTTTGCCCGCGATGGCTTCGACTCCATCCCCCCCGAATGGCTCGGCACCTACTTCCGCACTTGGGGGATTTACACGCAGGGGGACGGCGCGGGGGTTACCGGCGGAAAGAATGGGGAAGGGAAGGCCGTCCCCTTTTTCATGGTCCGCATCCGCATTCCCAACGGTCTCCTCACCAGCCAACAGGCGCGCACGATCGCCGACCTCTCCGATGATTTTGGCAACGGCGTCGCCGACATCACCGTCCGCCAGAACGTCCAGCTCCACTGGGTCGCCGTGGATCATCTCCCCGAACTTCTCGAGCGCCTCTGGGCCGTCGGCCTCACCACCACCGGCGCTTGCGGCGACGTCGCGCGTAACATCACCGGCTGCCCGCTCGCCGGCGTCCACGCCCACGAACTCGCCGACGTTTCTCCGCTCGCGCTCGCCATTGATCGCGAACTCGGCGGCAATCCCGATTTCTACAATCTCCCCCGCAAATTCAAAATCACCATCACCGGCTGCCCCGACTGGTGTTCCTACCCCGAAATCAACGACATCGCCTTCAGCACTACTCTCCGTCCATCTCGTAGCGCCGGGTTCCAGCCGGCAAACGTGGCAATGGCTTCGAGCAAAATGCCACAAGTTTCCTCTCCAGTGGCACAGGCTTCAGCCTGTGCGCCGACGACCTCCCCATCAAACCACGCTTCAACCGCAATCGGTCCGACCGTCGATCCCGCTTCGCCCCACTCCACTTCCGACTCTTCCACCAGCCACCAACTCGGCTTCTCCCTTCGCGTCGCCGGCGGCCTCTCCACGCAACCCCACCTCGCCGTCAAGCTCAACGCGTTCATTCATTGGGACCAGGTTGTTCCAGTTGCCCGCGCCATCGCCGAAGTCTTCCGCGAGTCCGAAGCCCTCCGCCAATCCCGCGAAAAAGCACGCCTCAAATTTCTCTTCCTCGAACATGGCTGGACCGCCGACTCCTTCCTCGCCGCGATCGAAGCCCGGCTCGGTTACAAACTCGATCCCGCCGAACCCGAACAGCTTCCCCCCTCCATCCATCGCGACCACCTCGGTGTCACTCCGCAGAAACAACCGAACCTCTTTTCCGTGGGCGCCTCCGTCATTCGCGGACGCATCACTCCCGCGCAAATCCGCCTGGCCGCCGATCTCGCCGACCGCTATGGCGACGGCCACCTTCGCGCGACTCCCATGCAGAATCTGCTTCTTATCAACATCGGCGGTCTGAATCTTCCGACGGTCATCGACGCGCTCAACGCTGGCGGCTTGCCGGTGCTCACTTCAGCGTTCGTTCGCGGCACGGTGGCCTGCACCGGTTCCGAATTCTGCAAGCTCGCGCTCACTGAAACAAAATCCTTTGCTCGCTGGCTGACCGAGGAACTCGATTCCCGTTTCCCCGGCTACCAGGACGACCTCCGCATCCACATTACCGGCTGCCCCAACTCCTGCGGCCAGCACTGGATCGCCGACGTCGGCATCGAGGGCAAGAAAATGAAGGTCGACGGCAAAATGGTCGATGCCTACTATTTCTGTGTTGGAGGGAGCGTCGGCCAGATCGCCGCCATTGCCCGTCCTATTGGTTATCGATGCGTCTCCGACGAAGTTCCCAACGCCATAGCTCGCCTCCTTTCGAACTTTCACGCGCATCGGCATCACGCCGAGCCGTTGCAAAATTTCCTCGCGCGCCACACGACCGAGCATCTGCGTTCCATCCTGTCCGGGCAGCCGGCCTCGCAAACGGAAGTTGCTCTTCGCGATCTCCCCGCGGATCGCGTGCCCCACTCCATCGAGGACCGCCCATGAGCCACTCCTTTGCAGTGCGGGAGCAAAGCTCCCGCTTTCACGGGCTAGCCAAGTCGTCCACCCCTGTCATCGTGCAAGATCCGGCCAACTCCCCTCGCGCAAGCGCCGTAGGCGTGCAAGAAGCTAACTTGGCGGATGAGCGCCGGGACAAGGCCGATGGCAATCGTCCAGGCGGGGGTGGCGCGACGCAAAACAAGCCCGTTCACCAGTCGTTAGCATTTTCGATTTTTCATTTTCTGTTTTCGTTCTTCAGGCCTGCTCCGCGCGACGCGAACCAGGAAATTCACATCATCGAGATTCTTCCATGACGCTCTTTCCCGCATTCCTGAAACTCGCCAACCGCCGCGTCCTCCTCGTCGGCGGAGGCTCCATCGCTGCCCAAAAAATTCCCGGCCTCTTGGAAGCCGGCGCCCTCATCCACGTCGTCTCCCCGAAACTCGCTCCCACCCTCGTCGATTGGGTCCGCACCCGGCAGATCGATTGGTCTCCAAAATCCTTCGAGCCTGAGGACCTCCACGGCGCTTTCCTCGTCATTGCCGCCACCTCGCTCCGCGAACTGAACGCTTCGGTCTTCGCCGAAGCCGACCGTCGCAACATTCTCTGCAATGCCGTGGACGACATTGAGAACTGCCACTTCTATTACGGCTCGGTCGTGCAGCGCGGCGATCTGCAAATCGCCATTTCCACCAACGGCAGGAGCCCCGCGCTTGCCCAGCGCCTGCGCAAGGAGCTCGAACAGCAGTTCGGTCCCGAATACGAACTTTGGCTCGAATGGCTCGGTGCGGCCCGCGAAGCGCTTCGTTCCCAGGCACACGATCCCGAAATCACCAAACGCTGGCTCCATGCGCTCGCCAGCCGCCCGATGTTCGAGCGCTTCCTCCGGGAGGCCTCCACACCCAATTCTCCGGAAGGAGCTTCGTGATGGCCAAGGTTTCCGGCAAGAAAAATGGATCGGCCGCCCCAGTATCACAGGCTTCAGTCTGTGCTCCGGCGAGCTGGCGTCCGAGTCACCACACAACCTTTGTCGAAGTGATCAACGGTGCTTCTTCCGAGATTTCCAGCAGTCACCGGACACGAATCGCCAATCACCCCAAGGTGTTTCTCATCGGTGCCGGCCCCGGTGATCCCGAACTCCTGACCGTCAGAGCACTTCGCATTCTTCAAACCACCGAAGTTGTCCTTCACGACTCCCTCGTCAGCCCCGAAATTCTCAGCCTTATACCCGCCTCCGCCCAGCGGATTGACGTCGGCAAGCGCGCCGGCTTCCGACTGCTCACTCAATCCGATATTAATTCGCTTCTCGTGGACGCTGCGGGAAAGCACGGCGTCATCGTCCGCCTCAAAGGAGGCGACCCGTCGCTCTTTGGTCGCGCCGCCGAAGAAATCGAAGCACTGCGCGCCGCGCGCATCGATTTCGAAATTATTCCCGGCATTTCTGCTGCCTTCGCTGCCGCTGCGGATGCCAAACTCTCCCTTACCGATCGCCGGCTCGCCTCGCACGTTCTCTTCACCACGTTCTCCCGCGCGCCCGACTCGCAATTCCTTCCCGGCATCGGCCTCACCGCCGAAACCACGGTCGTCATATACATGCCCGGTCCCGACTACGCCGAAGTCTCGCGTTGGCTGCAGAACGCCGCGGTCGTACCTGAAACACCTGTTCTGGTTCTCTCCAAAGCCTCCCGCGCCGATCAGTCGCAACATGTCACCACGTTGGCAGCACTTGCGAGCCTGACGCCCCTTGCCGCGCCTGCACTGCTTATCGTTGGCCGGGTCGTCGCATCCGTCCCCAATTGCGTCTCTCTGCTGCAAGCCGCGGGTTTCCGCGAAGCGGACACGCGCGATTTCTTTAATCAGTTCGATTCAGGAGGGCCCGATGCCAACCCCTCATGAATTTCGATGTCGACCCCTGCGTCTTGTGTAGTTGCGGTCTTACGCCGCCTTCTTTGCTCACGATAGTGCCGGCTTCCCACCGGCTGGCGAGCACGGTCTGCCGGCTGTGTTTTTCGTCACCACTTTGTCCAGTTTTTGGCTTGAGTAGTAGGCCCTGAAGCGTAGAAACCCGAAGAGTTCAGATCGAAAGGATTTCCCAGATGACCACCGAAAATTCGAAATCCGCTGCAAAATCCGCACCGCGCATTTCGCTCGACGCCTGGGCGGTGTTTCTGGCGCTCGCCGCGGCCGCGTTAATCCGATTCGGCGTGATCCCGCGCGTCCCTTGGTGAGAAGCATGAGCGTTTTTGTCTGTGTGCAGTTTCTGGCTCCGGACGGGCCGTTAGGGCCACGAGACGGAGGGATCGCCGCACACTGCATGGCGCGGCAACCTGGTTGCTGAGTCGTGACCACAGGCAGGAGATTTCGCGAGGAATAACGGCTCAACTCCAGTTTTCTATGTTCGATTTTCTAATTTCCATAAAAGGGAAGGGAACTCACAAATCATGTCCAGCACGATCGCACTACCCCAAGCTCCTCCGCTTTCTATCGGCACGAAATTCTTCCGCCTGCTCCCGGGTATCGCGCTCCTCGCTGCCATCGGACTTGCCGGGAAGTTTCTCGAAAAAAACATCAATCTCTACGCCAGGACCCATCACTGGACCATCCCCAACATCGAGTACGTCCTCTGGGCCATTCTCTTCGGCCTCATCATCTCCAACATCTTCGGCGTCGCCGAAATCTTTAAGCCCGGCATCGCCACCTATGAATTCTGGCTCAAGGCCGGGATCGTTCTGCTTGGCTCCCGGTTCCTTCTCGGTGACGTGGCCAAACTCGGTGGCGTCAGCCTGCTCCTCGTCTTCATCGAAATCACCGGCTCTCTTGCCTTTATGACCTTTCTTGGCCGCCTCTTCGGCCTCCGCCCCAAACTCACCACGCTTCTCGCCGTCGGTTCCGCCGTCTGCGGCGTCAGCGCCATCATCGCCGCCAAGGGCGCCATTGACGCCGACGACGAGGACTCCTCCTTCTCCATCGCCGCCATCCTGGCCCTCGGCGCCATTGCGCTCTTCACCTTCCCTCTGATTGGCCACGCCCTCCACCTCAGCGATCATGCCTACGGCGCCTGGGCTGGACTCGCCGTGGACAACACCGCCGAAGCCACTGCGGCCGGCGCGCTCTTCTCGGATTCCGCGGCGAAGCTCGCCGTTCTCGTCAAAACCACGCGCAACGCCCTCATCGGCTTCGTCGTCCTCGGCTACGCCATCTATTGGGCCAGCAAGGGACAAGCGCAGGTCGTCAGCAATAAGGCCGCTTTTCTCTGGCAGAAATTCCCGAAGTTCGTCCTCGGTTTTCTGCTCGTCTCCATCCTCGCCACCGTCGGATTCTTCACCAAGGACCAGAACACCGCCCTCGCCAATCTCTCGCGCTGGGCGTTCCTCCTCACCTTCGCCGGTGTCGGCCTGCGCACCAATTTCCGTGAGATGCGCCAGCAAGGCCTGCGCCCCTTCATCGTCGGCTTCCTGGGCGAAATCGCCATCGCCGCCTTTACCTTGATCCTGGTAATCGGCGCCGACCGCCTCTTCCACTTGTAGTGGCCGGGCTTCAGACCGGCCTGCGGCACTCCCTTCAAGCTGCGTTCCGGTTCTTTGTAGCGGCCGCCTTCGGAGGCGGGCGCCTTTCCACATTCGTTTTTGTAGGCCGTCCTTACTAATTGCCGGCCCTGCAAAAAAAAGAGGGGCACGTTATCGGGCGTGCCCCTTTTCCTCTCGAATTCGTTTCTCTGCGATCCTCTGCGCTCTCCGCGTCTCTGCGTTAAGCTCTCTTCACCCTCCGCCAATTCACATCTTCGCCCAGAACGGTCCCCCGCCTCCGCCCACAAACCGGTACGCCCCGCCCTCATACACAAAATTTGCCATGAATAGAAATCTCTGTCGCGTGCTCGATGCCTGAAACTCCAGCACGAACTGTTCCACGCGTACCGCTTTCACCGGCACTGCCGCGCTACTCCCGGCTTTTTCCGTACCCACCGGAACATCCCCGCGCGCCTGGCAATGCACGCTGTACTTGTTCCCAGCCCCCGCGCGATTCATATCCTCGATCAACGAGTTCATCGCGTCACTCACCTGCTGGCCATACGCCGCGTTTACGCGGGCTGCGTCTTCCGCCGAAAAATGCTTCGCAAACCATTCATTCGCATTCGGAAATTTGAAAACCGCGAAAGCTTCCGTCATACCCGCGTCGTCGCCCTTGTGATACGCCTTCACAAACGCGTCAAACTCTTTCGCCAGGCCATCCTCATTCTGCTTGTACGTCTCCGTGGCGCTTCGCGACTCCCCGCTCGGAACCGCCAGCGCCAGCGCCGCGAGCAAACTTAGCAGGCCCGCTACCAAACTTTGCCTCAGATTCCTCTTCACCAGTCACCAGCCACGAGTCACCAATCACCGCCTCTCAGATCCCCAGCACCGACACCAATTCCTTCACGCTGGCCGCGCTCTTCTGCAGCGCTGCATTTTCCTCCACCGTCAGCTTGATCTGGATAATCTCCTCCGCGCCGCGTGCCCCCAGTTTCACCGGAACGCCCACAAACAACCCTTTGATTCCGTACTCGCCGTCCAGGTACACCGCGCAGGGCAGAATCTTCTTCTTGTCCTTCAGAATCGCTTCCACCATCTCCGTCGCCGCCGCCGAAGGCGCGTAGTACGCCGATCCCGTCTTCAGCAGGTTCACGATCTCGGCCCCGCCTTTTCGCGTGCGGTCCACGATCGCGTCAATTTTTTCCTTCGGCAACAGGTCCGGCAGGGGAATACCTGCCACCGTCGAATACCGCGGCAGCGGCACCATGTCGTCCCCGTGCCCTCCCAGCACGAATGAGTGCACGTTCTCCACGCTCACCTTGCACTCCATCGCCACAAACGCGCTCATTCGCGCAGAATCCAGCACGCCTGCCATTCCCACCACGCGCTGCTTCGGAAATCCGCTCACGCGAAACGCCGCCTGCGCCATCGCGTCCAGCGGATTCGTCACCATGATAATGATGCAGTTCGGCGAGTGCTTCGCGATCTGCTCCACCACCGCATTCACCACGTCGTAATTCGCCTTCAGCAGGTCGTCGCGGCTCATCCCCGGTTTCCGCGGGAATCCCGCCGTGATCACCACTACGTCGCTTCCTGCGGTAGCGCTGTAGTCGCCGTTCGCCGTGGAAATCCCGCGCGCAAAAGCGTCAGTGCCCGTAATCGGCGACGACTCCACCATGTCCAGTGCTTTGCCCGCCGGTGGTCCGTCCAGGATGTCTGTCAGCACCACGTCCGCCAGTTCCAGGTCCACAATTCGCTGTGCCGTTGTCGACCCGACAAATCCACCGCCCACCACCGTCACCTTCTTCCGGCTCATTCCCATCTCCTGCAGGGGCAGCTACATGCCGCCTCTGCTTTCTGAACTGTTGCCTCTGCCATGTTGCGCTGTCTTTGAAGCCAGCCCTTATTGCGGAACTACCCATCCAGGCTGCTTGCCACAGCCACCCGCCACCGCCGGGAGCGCGTCGCCCGTGGCACAGGCACTCCTGCCTGTGCTTCGACGATCGCACAACCCGGAATCGAACTCACCGCATTCGGCCCGACTAGCCCGAATACGCCTGCCTCCGGCACCTACTCCCCACTGGCCACGGCCGCCTTCGCCATGTTTTCAATGATCGCGCTGGCAAACGCGCTCGTCCCCAGTTTGGTCGCGCCGGCCATCATGCGTTCCATGTCGTAAGTCACGCGCTTCTGCTGGATGGTCTTCGCAATCCCATCCTCGATCAGCTTGGCCGCTTCCTTCCACCCCAGGAACTCGAACATCATCGCCCCGCTCAGCATGACCGAACTCGGGTTGATCACGTCCTTGTCCGCGTATTTTGGGGCGGTCCCGTGGGTCGCCTCAAACACGCCGTAGCCGTCGCCGATGTTCGAACCCGGCGCAATCCCCAGTCCACCCACCTGCGCCGCGCACGCATCGCTCAGGTAATCCCCGTTCAAATTTGGCGTCGCCAGCACGCTGTACTCGTTGGGCCGCAGCAGCATCTGCTGGAACACCGAATCCGCGATCCTGTCGTTGATCATCAGCTTCTTCTTCCAAGCGCCTTTCCCGTGCGAAGCTCCGATTGTATCCAGCGTCTTCTTCACTTCGGCGTACGCCGACTTCTTGAACTCCTCCGTCGCCTGTTCCATTCCTGGCTCGATCATCGCCGCGTTCCGCTCGATCGTCAGCCCCGGATTCTTCTCCACATTGTCCAAAATCCAGCTCTCCCGCTCCGTCACCGTTTGCTCGCGGAACTCTTCCGCCGCCAGCTCGTACCCCCAATCGCGAAACGCGCCTTCCGTGAATTTCTGAATATTTCCTTTATGCACCAGCGTCACGCTCGGCCGCTGATGATCCAGAGCGTACTTCACCGCCCGCCGCACCAGTCGCTTGGTCCCGAACGGCGAAATCGGCTTGATCCCCACGCCCGAGTCCATTCGGATCTGTTTCTTTCCGCCCTTCAGCATTTCGTTATTCAGAAATTCCAGTAACTTCTTCACTTCGGGCGTCCCGCTCTTCCACTCGATCCCGATGTACACGTCCTCTGTGTTCTCGCGGAAAATCACCACGTCCATCTTCTCCGGCTCTCGCACGGGGGAGGGAACTCCCTGGAAATACCGCACCGGCCGCACGCACGCGTACAAATCCAGAATCTGCCGCAGCGCCACGTTCAGAGAACGAATCCCGCCGCCCACCGGCGTCGTCAGCGGGCCCTTGATGCTGACCCGAAAATCCCGCGCCGCTTCTACCGTCTCATCCGGCAGCCACTCCTTGAACGCGTTGAACGCCCTCTCCCCCGCAAACACCTCAAACCACGCAACGCGCCGCTTTCCGCCGTACGCCTTCTCCACTGCCGCGTCAAACACTCGCCGCGACGCCTTCCAGATGTCTCTCCCGGTCCCGTCGCCCTCAATAAAAGGAATGATCGGGTTGTCGGGCACCTGCAGTTTCCCGCCTTCGTATCCAATCGCCTTCCCATCCGTTGGCACCGCCAACCCGTTGTACGCCGTCTTCATCTCCGTCCTCTCCCGCCAGTAAGTCAGGCCTTAGTCTGTGCGCTGTCTGTGGCACTGCCATTCCTGGCTGCGCTCTTTTTCAACCCACCCGGCTGGCCAAAAAATCTTCATTCCCCATGCTGGGTGCCACTTCTTGTTTACCCTAAGCAAAGTCAATTGGCGCCATTAAAGGCGCAGGTTTCTTCCTCTTCGCAAGCTTCTGCGCCCTCTGTGTCTCTGGGTTAGACTTCTCTTTCTTTTCCCACCCCGCCCGAATCCAGAACAATACCATACCGCCCTTGCTCCCCCGAAATCCTCTCCCCCCTTGTCCATTCCCCGCGCCTGGGCTATCAATAACCATGTCCCTCTCTCTTCGCCAGCTCACTCCCAGCGACGTCGATCTCCTCCGCGAAATCCGCCTCGAAGGCCTGCGCCTCAGCCCCGAAGCCTTCGGCAGCACTTTCGAAGACGAGGAATTCGCTCCTCTCGAGAAATATCTCGGCTGGCTCACGAACTCCCAGGTCTTCGGTGCCTTCGACGGCCCCCAACTTGTCGGCATCGCCGCCTTCGGCGTCTTCACCGGCCGCAAGGACGCCCACAAAGGATGGCTCCGCGCCATGTATGTCCGCCCCGCGAATCGCCGTACCGGCGTTTCCCGCCTGCTCGTTCAAGCCGTCCTCGACGCCGCCCGCACCCGCGTCGAACAAATCCAGCTCGCCGTCGTCAGCACTAACATCCCCGCCATCCGTCTCTACCAATCCTTTGGCTTCACTCAATACGGCCTCGAACCCCGCGCCCTCAAGCACCACGGCATTTATTCGGACGAGATCCTGATGTCGCTGCGTTTCTAGAGGCAGCAGACCCGCCCTTCTTGTAGTTTCAAGGTCTGTGCCTCTTTGCTTCGCCTCGGGAGACTCCGTGTTGAACTTCCCCTAGGGTTACCCAGGCGCTGGCCGCTTCTTCGACCATCCAAGAGTCACCAATCGCCGTTCACCGCCAATTCCCCACCACCTTTGCATCCTGCCGCATCGTATAATCCTGTGCGTTTTCATCTCATTTGCTCACGGAGGCACACTCATGCTTTTCGATTGGACCACCTACAAGAACGAGCTGTCCAAGTCCATCCCGGGCTTCGCTAAGCTCACCCCCGATTCGCTCAAGGGCTACCAGGTTCTGTCCGACGCCAACAAAGCCAATTCGCTCCTCGGCGAAAAAACCCGCCAACTCATCTCCCTTGCCGTCGCCGTCACCACCCGCTGTGATGGTTGCATCACATTCCACACGGAAGCCGCCCTGAAAGCGGGCGCCTCCAAGGAAGAAGTCGCCGAAGCCCTCGGTGTCGCCATGGCCATGAACGCCGGCGCCGCCTTGATTTATTCGCTGCGTGCGCTCGACGCCTTCAATACGCACGCGGCCTCCAAATAGAGCTATACTCTCTCCCGCATTCCCGGGGCGGAGCCACGAGTGAGATACTTTCTTGTCGCGATTATTCAGTGCGCGCTTTTTCTGGCTCCGCCCATCCTTCAATCGCAGACGACTGAGCAGCAGACGTTGGCCGCGTCTCCATCCATCGCTCTCCAGATCGCCAACGGCAAATCCACCTTCCGCGTCGCCTGCTCCTACTGCCACGGCCTCAACGCCGACGGCGGCTTCCGCGCCCCCAGCCTCATCTCCGGCCATCTCTCCCACGGCGACACTGACGAAGCGATCCTCAACAACATCCTCCACGGCATTCCCGGCACCGCCATGCCCGCCAACGATATTGACGAAGCCGAAGCCCGCGACGTAATCGCCTACCTTCACAGTCTCCAAAAACCCGCCTCCGCTCCCGCTTCCGGCAATCTCGAGGCCGGACACAAAGTCTTCTTCGGCGAAGCCTACTGCTCGCGCTGCCACATGGTCCTCGGCCAGGGCGGGCGATTCGGCCCCGATCTCTCGCGCGTCGGCGCCTCGCGTCCGCGCGACTATCTCATCGAATCCATCCGCAAGCCAGACGCGCAACTCACGGAACGCCTACTCCCGCTCGACTTCGGCAGCGTTCCCACTCCGTATGAGCTCGTCAGCGTCACCACGAAGCAAGGAATTACCTTCTCGGGCCTGATCCTCAATGAAGACTCTTTCTCCCTCCAGTTCATGGACGATCGCGAAAACATCCACTCCTGGTCCAAGTCCGAACTCCAATCCATTGTCCACACACATCGTTCCCCCATGCCCGCCTACACCGAGCAGCAACTTTCCGATTCCCAGCTCGACGACCTCGTTGCCTATCTCGCTTCTCTCCGTGGAGACTCCAAGTGATCCGCCGCTCTTTCGTTCCACCGTCCCCCGAGGCACAGGCTGTCCTGCCTGTGCTGCCGCTGCGTCCTGTTGGCCCTGAATTTCGAAAGACTTTTCTGTTTGCCGCACCCCTCGGCTTCCTCCGCGCCTCTGCGCTGTCGTTCCTCTGTTTTTTCGTCCTAGTTGCACTTCCGGCGTCAGCCCCAGCTCAGGTCACATACGATCAAATCTTGCATTCAGCGGATTCTCCCTCCAATTGGCTTCAATATGCCGGCACCTACGACGGCCATCGCTACAGTTCGCTCTCTCAAATCAACCGCGACAACGTCTCCCAGCTCGCCGCGCAATGGATCTTCCAGACTCCTCAGCCAGGTTCCTTCGAAAATACGCCCCTCGTCGTCAACGGCATCATGTACGTCACCGCTCCCGAAGACCTCGCCTTCGCTCTCGACGCTCATACCGGCCGCAAACTCTGGGCCTATAAGCGCGCTCTTCCGGAAAAGCTCCGTGCCTGTTGCGGACACACCAATCGCGGCTTCGCCATCCTCGGCACGCGACTCTTCCTCGCCACGCTCGACGCGCACGTCGTCGCCCTCGATTCCGCCACCGGCAATGTCCTTTGGGATGTGCAGGCCGCCGACTACGCGCAGGGCTATGCCTTCACCGTTGCGCCTCTCGTCGTGAAAGACAAGGTCATCGTCGGCGTGTCCGGCGGCGAATACGGTATTCGCGGTTTTATTGACGCCTACGACGTCGCCACCGGTAAGCGCGTCTGGCGCTTTTACACCATCCCCGCTCCCGGCGAACCCGGCAGCGACACTTGGTCCAGCCCGGAAGCTGCCGCCCGCGGCGGCGCTCCCGCCTGGGTCACCGGTACTTACGATCCCGGTCTAAATCTTCTCTATTGGCCCACCGGCAATCCTTCTCCTTCCGACGACGGCTCCGGCCGTAAAGGGGACAACCTCTACTCTAATTCCATACTCGCCCTTAATCCTGACACCGGTAAACTCCAGTGGTATTTCCAGTTCACGCCCTTCGATCTTCACGATTGGGACGCCACCGAAGTTCCCGTCCTCCTCGACACCGAACTTGACGGCAAACCGCGCAAGCTCCTGCTCCACGCCAATCGCAACGGCTTCTTCTACGTCCTCGATCGCACCAACGGAAAATTCCTCTTCGCCAAGCCGTTCGCGAAACAAACCTGGGCCAAGGGGATAGACGTCTCCGGCAAACCCATCCTCCTTGACACCCCTCAGCCTGGCGAAACAGAAGGCGTCCCCACTTGCCCCGGTGCCGCCGGCGCCACCAACTGGATGCCGCCTTCCTACAGCCCACAAACTGGTCTTCTTTATGTCACCGCGCGCGAACAATGCGACGTTTTCTACACCCATCCGCAGCACTTCGTCGAAGGCCGCCTCTTCCTGGGCAGCATGTACGTTCCATCCACAAAGGTAAAAGACTGGGGCGCGGTTCGCGCCATCGACCCCAAAACCGGCGACATTCGCTGGGAGTACAAGGAGTTTTCCGCAACCTGGGCCGGCAACTTATCCACAGCCGGGCACCTTGTCTTCACTGGAGATCTCGAAGGCAACTTCATTGCCCTCGACGCTGACACGGGAAAGCCCCTCTGGCACATCCAGACCGGCTCCGCCATCTACGCTCCGCCCATCACTTTCGAACTCGACGGCCGCCAATATGTCTCCATCTCCTCCGGCGCCCTCCTTCTCACCTTCGCTCTCCCCGCTCCAGCGCGCTAGCTCCAACTAGCTCTTGCGGCAAAAAATGGTGTCATCCCGTTGGAATCCTGTTTGCTACCGTAGGGGCGCAGCTTGCTCCGCCCCATTCGGGCACTCTACTCGCAGGTCTTCAGACCGGCTCTTACTAATCGACGAACTCTTCGTGTGGCACAGGCACTCTTGCCTGTGCACCGTCAAGTGCGAGCGCCTTCTGCCCGGTGTATCGGCCGCCCACCAGACAACTCTCCGATTCCTCTGCTCTCCTCTGAGCAGTCTGTAGTCAATTCTGCCGCTCCGCGAATCCCCTGACCTCAAATTTCGTCGCTTCTCACACCTATCCGCACTCCCCAAAAAGGGCAGGGAACTCTCTTCACTTTTGCACAAAAAAACGCGCGTCAGGACCGACGCCGTTCCGCCAGGTACCCGCTTACCACCGAGAACACAAACAACCCAAACACCGCCAAGGTCAGCAACATCACCAGCACGGGGTTACCCTCCAAACGCCTACTTACCCTGCAACCCCGCTGCCAACGCCCACCCCCTGTTTTCAATGCGTTGCAACCACCCTAAGTTCTCCACTGTAGAAATTCTTGGACACTCCTGTCGCCGCACTCCGACACTCTGCAATTTCGTCCTATAACTTCCTTCCCATTACTCTTCGCTTCCCTGCGAGTCTTAAGCGAATGGCATCCAGACCGGAGGTCCGTGCCGTTTCCAGGCCGGAGTGGAGAGATCGAGACACTTCCTCAGCGATTGCCAACCCCAAAAATTAGCGAGCAGAGTTTCAACTTCTGCTCGCTGCGATCTGCTCGCCTTCAAACATTACCGGAAGGGCTATAATGATGATCCGCGATCCTTGTCTCCTAAACCTTATTCAGCCGTATCGACCCATCCCCCGTCCGCACCGTTATCGCTTGCCCGCCGCCGTTCATCTTTCCAAAAATCTTCGTCGAGCTGAACGTTCCTTCCACCATCACCGGGATCCCCAGGCTGATCCTTCCATCATTCGTGCTGGCATCCACGTTCGCATGAATCTCTCCCGGCAGGTCAAGATCCACGCTGCCGTCGCCCGTATGAATCGTCCACGGTGAGGCCACCGTTGACCCCGTATCCGCCCGTGCCGCCACGCTTCCATCGCCCGTCTTGATATTCAGCGAATCGAAGCGCCCTTCGATATTTACGTGCCCATCGCCGGTGGTAATGTCCGCTCGCCCATCCAGTCCGCGCGCCTCAATGTGGCCATCCCCGGACCGCAGCCGGATGCTCCCCTTTGCGCCTTGCACGGTGATGTGCCCGTCGCCCGTGTGTATGTCCATATTTCCGGTGATCGAATCCGCTTCCACCGAACCGTCCCCGGTGTCCACGTTCAGGTCGGCATCCTTCGGCATGTGAATCTCAACACGCAGGCTTCGGTGGTGCACTCCAAAGTTAAACCAGCTTCCACTGCCCGTCTTCGCTACCACGGTCACCGAATCGCCGTTCTGTGTCGTGCTCACGCGCAGGTCCTGGTCCAGCTTGTAGCCTGTAAACTCCACGCGAATTTCCACCTGCTTGATATCCCCGGTCGAAACCAGCACCGCGCCGTCATCCGTCGTTACCTGGACCCGCGCGTGTCCCGTCACCGGAAACGCCTTGTACACCTCATCGGCCCGCGCCGCCCCCGGCACCGCCAGCGCTAGTGCCGCCAACGCCACACCCGTCAATCCCACTCGCCACATGCCTGCCGTCAGTGTTGCCATCCGTCTCACCATCCTCCGGCTCTTTGTTGGGGGAGGGGCTTGCCCCTCCCGCTATTTAGGACATTCGTCGCGGCCCGTCGTCGGCGCACCACGCGATCTCTCCGCCGCCGGTCCTATACCCAGTAACGCATTCTCCAGCCAAAATGTTCCCTTTGGAGTGCGGGAGCGAAGCCCCCGCTTTCACGGTCAATCCCTGCCGCCAGGTCGCGCGTCGGCCACCCCTACTCCGGCCCCCCACTCCGCCTGCCAGCTCTTCCACCAGTCACCAAGCACCTCTCCGCCGCCTCTCCATTCTCCTTGCTGCACTCTTCTCTTCCTCTTCTCCGTGAGACTCTGCGCCCTCTGCGTTGTCCTTTTGGTTCTCTCACCGCTTTGCCGCCTGCTTCTTATGCCCCGGCTTCCCCCGCAGCGCCCCCAGAAACTCCTCATACGGCAACGTATTGATCACATCCTTCTTCTCCAACCACCCCCGCCGCGCCATGGTCACACCATACCGGATAAAGCTCAGATTCGCCGCCACGTGCGAATCCGTCGAAATCACCACCTTCACTCCTTTCTCCTTGCACATCCGCAAATACACGTCCTTCAGATCCAGCCGGTCCGGATACGAATTGCACTCCATCGCCACGCCGTGCTTCGCGCATGCCTCCAGCACCTTCTCCATGTCGTAGTCGATCGGGTCCCGTTTCAGCAGCAGCCGTCCCGTCGGATGCGCGATGATCTGCGTGAACGGGTTCTCGATTGCCGCCAGCATGCGCTCCGTCATCTCCCCCCGCTCCAGGTTGAAATACGAATGGATCGAGCACACCACCACGTCCAGTTGCTCCAGAATCTCGTCCGAATAGTCCAGGGAGCCGTCTTTCAAAATATCCACTTCCGACCCCACCAGTACCCGGATTCCCAGATTCTTCTTGTCCGCCGCCCGTAGCCGGTGAATGTGCTCCTCCATTCGCTTCTCGCTCAAGCCGTTTGCCACCGTCACCGCTTTGGAGTGGTCCGTGATCGCGATGTACTCGTGCCCCAGCCTCCGCGCCGCCTCCGCCATCTCCTCGATCGAGTTCTTCCCGTCGCTCGCCGTCGTGTGCATCTGCAGGTCGCCCTTCATGTCCCGCAGTTCGATCAGCTTCGGCAGCTTGTGTTTTTCCGCTGCCGCGATCTCCCCGGTGTTTTCTCGCAACTCCGGTGGAATGAACTCCAGCTTCAGCTTCCCGTAAATCTCCTCTTCCGTCCGTCCCGCCACGTGCTTCTCGCCCTTCAGCGTCGCCAGCTGGTACTCGTTGAGCGTCCATCCCATCTCGTTCGCGCGCCCGCGCAGCGTCACGTTGTGTTCCTTCGAGCCCGTGAAATAAAGCAGCGCCGCGCCGAAATTCTCCTGTTCCAGCAGGCGCACATCCACCTGCAGCCCGTCCTCCAGCGTGAAACTCACCTTGTTTTCGCCATGCGCCAGCGTCTGGTCAATCCCCGGAAACTTCAAAATGTACGCCGCCAGCTCATCCACCTGCTTCTGCCTTGTGGCGCCGGAACTCCTGCCGGTGCTCTTGCCTTTTTTCTTCTCTCCGCCCTCCTCAAGGGTCACCAACAAATCCAAATCCCCCACGGTTTCCTTGCCCCGCCGCAACGACCCGGCCGGCGTCACGCTCTCCACCAACTTCCCGAACTTCGCGATGTACGCCCCAATTGCCTTCGCGGCATCTTCACCCCGGCTGATCAAGAATCTCCCCGACGACTTCTTGAACACCTCTACGGCTTTCAGAATGTTCTGTTCGCTTTTCTCTCCGAACCCCGGCAAGTCGCGCAGCTTGCCCGCCTTCGCCAGCTTCTCCACGGCCTCCACGCTGCCGGCCTTGAACTCGCTCCATAAAAACGCCACCTTCTTCGGCCCCAACGACTGTAAGTCCAGCAAATGCAAGATGGACTCCGGATATTTCTTAAGCAATTTCTTCCGCAGTGAATAATTGCCCGTCTTGACGATTTCCTCCAGATGCTCCACCATCCGGTCGCCGATCCCCGGCAGTTCCGTCAACTTCTCCGGAGTTTCCACTAGTTGCTCCACCGGCTGCGGCAGGCTGTCGATCAACTCCGCCGCCTTCTCATAACTCCGGTAGCGCCCGATAATCGCCCCGTCAATCTGCAGCAGGGAAGCGGTCTCCCGCAATATCTTGGCAATCTGTTTGTTGTCCATGGCTCCGTCCACTCCGTTCCGCCCCACATTATATTCCCCAACCCGCTTCCTTGCTGCGGCGGGGGAGCCCCCGCACCGCTCCCTCCTTGCGTTCGTAGTGGCCGAGCTTCACATCGGCCACCCGAAGCGCCAACGTCCTTGGAGCGGCCGCCTTCCGAGGCGGGCACCATCTTCCTCTCCGTCATCCCGCCTGCCCCGAACGAAGTCGCGGGGACCGCACCGACCGATTTTCCGCCGCGCGGGTTGGGCTCGCGCTGAGCGAACTCGAAGGCCCACACTCAGAGTGCCGATTCAGAATTCAACCCAATCAGAGTCAATATCCCGAGCACGTGTCCTCCTGACCAGTGGGCCGGAGCTTTTGGTCGGGCCACAGTGTGGGATCGGCCACGATTTCAGCCATTCCTCTCCTTTTTTGCAATCTCGCCCCCTTCTTTGCTCACCGCTCGCTGCTAGCTGCTCGCTACCGTCCTTGTTCTTGATATCTGACCTCTGATCTCTGTTTTCGACTATTCTTGCCACCAAAACAAAGCCGGCGGAAGCTCTCGCCTCCGCCGGCCATTTCTAGATCCAAATTCTCTCAAGCGTTCTTTTTCACTTCGGCCGCCTGCGGTCCTTTGGGTCCTTGCACGATTTCGAATTCGACCGGATCACCTTCCTGCAACGTCCGGTAGCCATCCCCGGTGATTGCCGAGTAGTGTACGAATACATCCGGCCCATCCTCGCGGCCTATGAATCCGTATCCTTTCGAATTGTTAAACCATTTCACAGTTCCTTGCACTTCGTGTCTCCTTTGGACGGTGACTCTGGGGGCGGAAACTACAGAACGCCGCCATGAGCACGAATTGCGCGGAGTGTATCAAATCGGGAATTCCAGTCAAGCCACCTCTCACAACTTTTTTATGTCCCTGTGCATACTTATGCAAATTTCAATCGTTTCAATTCTTGGGTTTTCCAGGCCGCCGCAAAAACGCAAGGTAGTAGAGAATCCCCGCGATCGATTTCGCGTCCTTTAATTGCCCTTTTTTCATCATTTGTTTCAATTCATTCACGCTGTAACTCTTCACTTCGATTTTCTCATCCTCTTCCGGCTCTGCTGCTCCCGCCGTCAATCCTTCTGCCAGCAACAGCCACATCCGCTCTTCCAGGAATCCCGGGGTAGGGAAGAAGTCCAGAATCATTTTGAACCGTTTTGCCCGATATCCCGTCTCCTCCAACAGCTCCCGCGCCGCTCCTGCCTCCGGTGTCTCTTCCGGCTCCTTCCGCCCCGCCACCAGTTCCCACAGGAACTGCCGCGTCGCATGGCGATATTGCCGGATCATCACAATTCTTCCGTCTTTGAGTACTGGCAGCACTACAACCGACCCCGGGTGCGTAATCACCTCTCGCCTCGCCCGCACTCCCGTTGGCTCCAGCACGTCGTCCCGCCGCAAGCCAAACACCGGCCCCTGGTAAATAACCTCGCTCCCCAGAATCTCCGCCTTCCCTCTTGCCACGTGCCCCCCTCGCAGAAATTGCAACGCCCGCATCATACCGTAGCCCTGTGCGGCTGCCGAACGTTCCACGTGCCAGCGGGCGGTTTTTTCCTCATCGCGGACCGGATCTACCTCCCTGCGTTTTCTCCGCCCACTCCCCTCGTCCGTTACCTCGGTGGTGAACTCTTTCTTTTCTCTGCGTCGTCCAGCGTCCTCCGCGTCTCTGCGTTTGGACTTCTCTTCCGTCAGTCACCAGTCGCCGTTCGCTCCCCTTTCTCGCCACTCGCCAGCCACCTCTCGCCACTCCTCCCACCCCCGCGCTATACTTCCTCTTCACCCGATGCCCATCAACACCATCATCGTCGACGACGAGAAGCCCGCCCGCGAGGAACTCGCCTTCCTCCTCAAGGCCTTCCCGGAAATCTCCCTTGTCGGCCAGGGCAAGAACGGCCTCGAAGCCGTTAATCTCATCAAAGAACACGCTCCCGACCTCGTTTTCCTCGACGTCCAGATGCCTGGCCTCGACGGCTTCGGCGTTCTCCAAAAACTCGTCGAGCGCAAACTCAAAGTCCCCCACGTGGTCTTTGCCACTGCCTTTGACCATTACGCCGTCCAGGCCTTCGACGTGAACGCCGTGGACTACGTGCTAAAGCCATTCGACAAGGCCCGCATCTCCAAAGCCATCCAGAAAGCCAAAAAGGAAATCGAAGCCCAGACCAGCCCCGCCGAACGCCTCGAGCAGCTCGTCTCCCAGCTCTCCGCCCCCAAGCCGTCTGCCTCCCAGCCCACCAAAATCCTCGTCCGCTCCCAGCAGCGCATGCTCCTCGTCGATGCCGAAGACCTCATCTTCGCCTCCATCGAAGGCGGCCTCATCTCCGTCACCGCCCGCGATCTCGAAGGCTCCTCCAACTACCGCACCCTCGAGGAGCTCCATGCCGCCCTCGACTCCGAATCCTTCTGGCGCCCGCATCGCTCCTATCTCGTCAACATCCACCACATCAAGGAAGTCGTCCCCTGGTTCAAGTCCAGCTTCATGCTAAAAATGAACGACAAAAAGCAATCCGAAATCCCTGTCTCCCGCCAACAAACCAAACGCCTCCGCGACCTCTTCAAACTCTAGGTAGCGCAGGCTTCAGCCTGTGTCCCCGCCCTGCGTAACATTTGGGCGGTATTGTTAATACGTGTTGTATTCAAGTGCATCACTGGCCGTGTGCCCCACCCTCAGCAAAGTGGCACAGGCATTCCTGCCTGTGCGCTCGATCCAACGCCACCCAACAAACGAACTTGAGGGTGGCCCATCCTTCGCCCGGTGTTTGCGCAAGGGATGGGCTCTTACGATCTAAGGCCACCGGTTTTCTTCTCTTCCTGCTCGCTGTTATCTGCTCTCTGTTATCCTCTTTTTGATTACTGATCACTGATCTCTGATATCCAATTCATGCAAGAGCGCCTCCAAAAACTCCTCGCCTCCGCCGGCGTCGCCTCCCGCCGCAAATCCGAGGAACTCATCCTTGCTGGCCGCGTCGCCATCAACGGCAAAGTCGTCACCGAACTCGGCACCAAAGCCGACCTCTCGACCGACACCATAACCGTCGGCGGCAAACCCATTAACGCCGCCCAACCTCCCATCTATCTCATGCTTAACAAGCCCAAAGGTTACGTCACCACCACCAGCGACCCCGAAGGCCGCCCCACGGTCCTCCAACTCCTCGGCAAACTCTCCGCCCGCGTCTATCCTGTCGGCCGCCTCGACTACGCCTCCGAAGGCCTCCTTCTCCTCACCAACGACGGCGCTCTCGCCCAGCAACTCACTAAAGCCGCCTCGCACGTTCCCAAAACCTATCTCGTCAAGATCAGCGGCCACCCAGACGAAACCGCTCTGCAAAAACTCCGTTCTGGCGTCCACATCACCCTCGACGACAACCGCCGCGTCAAAACCTCACCCGCCAAAATCCGTCTCCACCAGGACGCCCCGAATCCTTGGTACGAGGTCACCCTCATCGAAGGCCGCAACCGTCAGATCCGCCGCATGTTCCAATCCGTCGGCTTCCTCGTCGAAAAGATCAAGCGCATCCAGCTGGGCCCCCTCAAACTCGACGTCCCCGTCGGCCAATTCCGCTCCCTGACCATCCGCGAAGTAGCCCAACTCAAACACTCCTCCCCCAAAAAATAAGAGCCAGCCTACTGGCTGGCCTTTCAAGCTTTTGATGGGCTGTCATCGCACCTGCCGTGCTTGCTCCGAGCTGCGAAGGGAGCGAAGCCGATGGGGCCGGAGGCCCGCTCCGTTTGCGGACTGCAGAGGCGGGACCAAGCCGCAATCTCTCCCCTCCTTCTGTTCTCCTCTGCTACCTCTGTGGTGAACTCTGCCTTCTTCTCTGCGCTTCCTCAGCGCCCCCTGCGTCTCTGCGTCTGGATTGTATTCTCTTCAATTTCCTATTTTCGCCTTTCTTCACCAGCCGCTCGCCGCAATCCAAACCGGCCAGTGGCCCCTTACCGCCAATCACGCCCCCACCAGCTCCCGCGCGATAATCATCCTCTGCACTTCGCTCGTCCCCTCATAAATCGTAATCACGCGCGCGTCCCGGTACATTCGCTCGACCTCCGACTCCCGCGAGTACCCCTGGCTTCCATGAATCTGCACGGCCTTTGCCACCACGCGGTTCACCATCTCGCTCGCGTACAGCTTCGCTTTTGAAGCCGCCGCTCCCATCTTCCCGCCGGAATCCTTCAAGTACGCCGCCTGATACAGCAGCCCCCGCGCGGCCTCAATCTCCGTCTGCATGTCCGCCAGCATCCACTGCACTGCCTGAAATTCTCCAATCGATTTCCCAAACGCCTTCCGCGCCTTCGCGTATTTGATCGACTCTTCCAGCGCGCCCTGCGCCAGTCCCACCGCTTGCCCGGCAATTCCGATTCGTCCGCCGTCCAGTGCGCTCAGCGCGATCCGCAATCCTTGTCCTTCTTCTCCCAGCCGCGCGTTCGCCGGTACGCGGCAATCGTTGAACAGCAACTCCACCGACGGCGACGACTTTTGCCCCATCTTGTCTTCGTGCCGCCCCACCCTGAATCCCGGCGTTCCCGGCTCCACCAAAAACGCACTGATCCCTTTTCCGCCCGCCGACGGAGCGGACTTCGCAAACACGATAAAGATTCCCGCCACCGACCCATTCGTCACCCACGTCTTCGTCCCGTTAATCTGGTAGCCATCTCCGTCGCGCGCCGCCGTCGTTTGGATTCCCGCCGCATCCGAGCCCGCCGCCGGCTCCGTCAGGCAAAATGCGCCCAGAATTTCTCCCTCCGCCAGCTGCCGCAAATACTTTTTCTTCTGCTCGTCATTCCCAAAACCCAGCAGCGGCACCTGCACCGCCGAATTCGTCACGCCCAGCGCCGTGGACATCGCCGTGTGTACTCGCGCCACTTCCTCCAGCATCAACACGTAGGAAATCGTATCCAGTCCCGTCCCGCCCCACTCTTCCGGCGTCAGCATTCCGCAGCAACCCATCCCCGCCAGCTTCGCAATCGCCTCGGCGGGGAAGTGCTCCGTGCGCTCCCATTCCTTCACGTTCGGGCGCACCTCCGCCTCCATGAACGCCCGCACCATCCCCCGCGTCAGCTGCTGATGATCCTTTAGCCCAAAATTCATTCCTTAGCTTTTCTCCTGTGGCACAGGCACTCTTGCCTGTGTGGCTCTCGCCTGTCCCTCCTCGCGAAGCCTCTCCAAACACTCTATTTTTTATTTTCCATCTTCCCTTTTCTGTTCCTTACCGCCCGCAACCCCGCTACTTCCTTCGCCTCCACCAACCGATATCTCCCCCGGGGCACTCCCTCAATGGACAAACTCCCCATCCCCACGCGCATCACCTTCTCCACCGGATGCCGCTCCCGGAACATCACGTTTCGCATCCGCTCCAGTTTCGCCCCGCGCATCTTCACTTCATACCAGAAATTCGCCGCATGACCCCGGCTTGCATCCGGCTGCCGCAGCGTCTGCATCCTCACGCCAATCTCTTTTCCATACTTCTCCAGATCGTCCCGCGTCAGCATCCCCTTGATTTTCACGTGATAGGTCTGCTCCAGCGCGTCCCACTCCTTCAGCATCCGCGCGGCCAGCTCCCCGTCATTCGTCAAAAACACCAGGCCCGTGGCCGCATACTCCAGGTTGCCCACCGGATACACCCGCTCCGGAAATCCACGGAGTAAATTCCGCAGCGTCTTTCGCCCCTCCGGGTCCGCCAGCGAACTCACCACCTCCGCCGGCTTGTGCAGCACCATATAAATCTTCCGCTGCCCCTCCGTCTTCACCACCCGCCCCGCCGTCACAATCTCGTCCGCTGCCGGATCAGCCTTCGTCCCCAGTTCCGTCACAACCTTCCCGTTCACAGACACCTGTCCGCTCAGAATCAGCTGCTCCGCGTGTCTCCGAGAAGCAATCCCCGCCCGCGCAATGATCTTTTGCAATCGTTCCTGCATTCCCAGCCTTTCCCTATTCGAATGTAGGGGCGGCTTTACGCTGCCCTCTTCGTGGCCCGGGCATCCCTGCCTGCGCCCTGTGATATTGCAAGGATCGATTGACCTTGAGGGTGCCCCATCCTTTCCGCGTCTCTTGCGGATAGGGCGGGCTCTTACTCTCCAACGCTACCAACTCTCTTCTCTGCGCCCTCTGTGTCTCTGCGTTGAGTACCCTCTTGAATTCTCCCGCAGGGGATCATCGACAGGGCGGAGAACTCCCCGAATCCCGCCGCCCCAATTTCCATTTTCAAAGTTCTATTTTCTAGCTCGACTCGCCCGCCGCCGTCGACTTCGCATTCGGCGGAGGCGCGTCCTCATCCAGCTCGCCGCTCGGCATCCCCTCCGCCGTGGCCAGCGCTTCATGCTCGCGAAACTCTTCCGCCGCGTTCAACTCTTCCTTCACATGCTCGATGGCTTCGGCCGGCGATTCGTGCACATGGGCCAAAGCCGCCCCCGGCTGGCCGCCGCCATTCGCCACATCCGTCTCCGGATGCAACTCTCCAATGTGCTCTTCGCTCACGTCGGCCGGGGCAATCCCCTCATCGGTCCCCAGCGCTTCCCGTGCCAGCGCCTCAAACTCCTTCAAGCTCGGCAGCTCGTCCAGGTCGCTCAGTCCGAACCGCATCAGGAACTCTTTCGACGTCTTGTACAAAATCGGCCGCCCCATCACTTCCTTGCGCCCCGCCGTCGTGATCAGCTTCTTGTCCAGTAGCGTCGAAATCACGCCCGACGTATTCACTCCGCGGATGTCCGAAATCTCCGGCGCCGTCACGGGCTGCTTGTACGCGATCACCGCCAGCGTCTCCAGCGCCGGCATCGAAAGCCGCAGCGGCGGCCGCAGCGACTTGATGAATCTTCGCACCACGTCGTGGTGTTGCGGCTTTGTGTACATCTTGTACCCGCCAGCCACCTGCCGCACTTCAATCCCGCGCTCTTCCGCCGTGTACCCGGCGATCAGTTCGTCCAGTGCCGCTTGCACCGCCAGTTTCTCTTCGCCCAGCACCGTAGCCAGTTGCTCCAGCGTCGCCGGCTCGTCGGCCGCGTAGATAATCGCTTCCAATCCCGCTTTGCGTTCTTCGTTTGTCATCGTCCTCGATTCGCCCACTCTCTCCGGGACACCGCCTCAAATCATACACCATCGCCCCACCCGCATCCGCCCCCGCCCCCTTAGCCCTCCGATTCATGACTCCCAGGCCCCCGGTATCTCTGCGGCCCTCGGGTACCTCTGTGGTGGACTCTTGGGTTCTTGCTATTTGCTATCTGATATCCCTACCCTGCGCCACTTCCATCCCGCATGCAATCGCCGCTCAACTCTTCTCATTTTTCTGTTTTCAATTTTCCATTCTCGCCTTTTAAACCCTCCTGCCCCTCCCACGCATCCAATTACCATGCCTCCGGCCGCCCGTTGGCTTTACACCTCCGGACGGCTTCCCGGTCACGCATTCCACCCGGCTTTATGCGAAAATAGTTGGACGTCACGAAAGGGCGCCTCTTCCGAATGGACACAGTTCTTGGCTTTATCCTCGTTCTCGGTGTTTTGATTCTCGTTCACGAGTGGGGTCACTACATCGTCGCCCGCCTATTCGGTGTCCGCGTGGACGTCTTCTCTATCGGCTTCGGCCCTCGCCTCTTCGGCATTAAATGGGGAGACACCGACTGGCGCATCAGCCCGTTTCCTCTCGGCGGTTATGTCCGCATGGCGGGCCAGGACCTCTCCGAAATCGATTCCGGCGAGCAGAAGCCCACCGGTGCCCCCGACGAACTCATGTCCAAGCCCCGTTGGCAGCGCGCGCTCATCTCCCTTGCCGGCCCGGCCATCAACCTAATCTTCCCGATCTTTCTCCTGACCGGCTATTTCGTCGTCAAGGGCAATCCCTACCCAAAATATAACGACAAGCCTTTGGTCGTCCTCTCTCTCGACGCCGGCTCGCCTCTCGCCAAGGCTGGCGTCGTTCCCGGCGATCGCATTGTCACCCTGGACGGCATCTCCAATCCCACCTGGGGCACGGTTGAATCCGAATTCAACAAGGGCCTCGTGGACCGCAAGTTCACCATCGCCTACGAAAACGATGGCGCCACCCACACTGCCGAAGTCTCCACGGCTGGCATGAAAGAGCCCGAGCGCCTCTTCGGGTATCCCCCCAACACTCCGCTCGTCGGCTACCTCGATAAATCCAAGCCCGCCGCCGCGGCTGGCATCCATCGCAACGACATCATCCAGACCATGAACGGCCAGCCGCTCCACAACTGGCAGGAAATGGTCAACGCCATTCAGAAAAACGGCGGCAAGCCCGCGCAGGTCACCGTGCTCCGCAAGGGCCAGACGGTCACCCTCACGCTCACTCCAGTCCTCGACAAGAATGAAAAGGGCGAGCCTGCCTGGATCATCGGAATTCGTCCCGGACAGGAATGGTCTTTCCGCAAAGTTGGCTTCTCGCAATCACTCGTCGCCGCAACCGACTTCACCGTCCGCGGCACCGGCGAACTGCTGGCTGTCCTCAAGCGCCTCATCACTGGCGCCATGTCCGCCAAGCAGCTCCAGAGCTTCATCGGCATCGCCAATCTCGCCGGCCAGGCCGTCCAGGAAGGCACTTTTGCCGTCATCTCCTTGATGGCCGCGCTCAGCCTCAATCTCGGCATCCTCAATCTTTTGCCCATTCCTATCCTCGATGGAGGCAACATCCTGCTCCTTTCCATGGAGGGCATCCGCCGCCGCGATTTCAGCCTTGCCTTCAAGGAACGCTTTATCCAGGTCGGCCTCGTCTTCCTCCTCGTCCTCTTCGCCTACGTCATGTACAACGACGTCGTCCGCCTCCTGCCCATCCATTCCTGAACAATAAGTGTGTTTGCAGGGGCGGCTTTACACCGCCTCCTCTCCGCAGCGGCTCCCTTCAGGCTCGCCCTGACGCAGGAATGATGGCCAAGGCCACGAGCCGATTTCATCTTCCGTCATCCCGGCCGAGGTGGCCCGATTTATCCGTCGCGCGCTGTTGGCGCGTCGGGCCGCGCAATGGAGCGACCGTGGCAGAAATTAAGCCATTCTGCGACCGATGAAACGGCTCAAGGTCATGAATCCTGGATGCCGCGCCCTCGTCACCCTGAGCCTGTGAAAGGCGGTTTTACGGACGCGGGTTTCTCTTCCTTGCTTCTCTGCGGAATCTCTGCGCAGTCTGCGTCTCTGTGTTGAGTCTTTCTTCTCCGGTCATCTTCGCTAACTCGCCGGCGATCCGCGAGACACCACCCCGCAACGGCCCTGTCCGCAATCCAGCAATTTGGCAATAAGGCGGCGGCTCCAACCATTGCAGAACAAAACGGCTTGACTCACTCTTTTAGCTTCGACGGTTCGGATGGGAAGACTGCCAGGCTTGCGGTCCGTTGTAACCGGGAATCCGCTTTTTCAGCCGGGATGCCAGCCGATTCAGCGCGTTCTGGATTGCCGTACCTCTGGCCAGGGATTTTCCCTCAATAATGGTGAGGTGGGCCTGCAAATAATCTGCTTCGCTGCAAATCTTCATTGGCGTTCTCTCTCGTTATCCCTTCTCCCCAATCTAACCGTGTGAAGGCAGCCGTCGGTGGGATGAATCACTCTGCGACGTAACGGTGCTCACTCTCACACCGGCTTCATGAATTGTCCAAGGCAAGGTCAACGCATCACGAATGAGTGCTCCCCTTTTCCGTGCGAACGATACTTGGTTGAGGGGGAGGCAAAATACGAAGTGGGTTATTGACTTGATGTTTGGCCTTTGTTCTTGCCCGGCTTTGGCCAATTTTCAGAGAAGCCTTGAAAATCGCTCCCACGGGAATTAACCCCGCCAATCGATGCTCCCCTATGGAGGCCAGGCCCATGGACGCCATGCATCCGCATGACTTGCAATCGGGCTGCCCGCCGAACTGGCACGGACTGATCCGTGTTTGCAGATCCGCCGATAAGGTTTCCGTGGTTTGCGCGAAGATGCAATCGCTCGGGCTCGCTGGGGGTGAAACAAACTGCTGGATTAAGGCTGCGGGCATGTCCAGCTTCGAATATTGTTTTCGCAGCTGCATCATTTCCGCGGTCGCCAGCGCGCGTTCCGCCGGGGCCAGCATCTCGGGCAACTCGTCTCCGATCTGCGGAGTGAACAGGCTGAACCACACCTTCTTGATCTCCGGCCGGGGAGTCCAGAATTTCAGGAATTCGCCCAAATATCCCGGGCGTTTCATCATTTGACCGGTCACCGTGCAGTGGATGGTCACGTTTTGTCCGACGATGTTCTTCAGGATGCGTGTGTAAGTCGCCGGTGCGCGTCGCACATCATGTTCGGGCTGCAGCCCGTCGATAGACACCACGATTTGCAGACGCGGCAAATTGGCCCATCCCGGGTTTATCGGTCGAAAGGCGCTGGTGACGATCTGCACGTGCATACCGCGCGCCAGCAGTTGCGGAATCAGCGCATCCAGTTCGCGGTACCGAACCAGCGGATCGCCGCCCACGATGGACAAATGAAGCGGCTTGAGGCGATCCACGACTTCGAGAACGCCATCAATCAATGTTTGGCCGGTTCGATCGTTCAAGTCGCGCAACGTCTTCCCGCCGCCAAGATGTGCGGCATCGTACGCGTAACATCCCGGGCATTTCAGAGGGCATTCCCGCGTGATCTCGAGGGAGAGAGCAGGGGGCTCGCCCCGAAGGATCTTGCCCCATGCCTGCAAAATCTGAGAAGTTTCCATTCGCACCTTGCCGCATCGCGAGTAAATGCTTCGACCAGAAAAATGTACTAATGCCGCGTCCCGAAACTTCCTGGCATTTCTCTTCAGGAGCTGCCGATTTCAGCCGCCACCTAGGTCGTCGTGAAAGAGTTTAGCTTTGGCCTCTGAAGCGCCCTGAATCCATTAGGCGTCAAGAGCCCCGAAGCGTCAGGAGCCCCCGAAGCTTTAGGGGTTTGATCAGCTATCTCCGGGTCAGCACCCGAGTAACTGCTCTGCCACCTGAATCCTGCTGCCAGCCAAGCAAGTATGTCCTCGCCATCACCCGGGCGCAATGAGAAAGAATGACACCCTCGTCATCCCCAGTGTCTCTGGGACGTACAAAATCAAAACTAGGAACTCGGAAAAGGAAGGCGAACGCTGTTCGCAGTTCACCCGCTATCCTCAAACCTCCTGGAGTGCCTCGCACTATGGCCTTCGAATTCTGCATTGTCGCCAAAGCGGTTTGCCTGCGAATCACGGGCGACATGGGGGTAGCAGTGCGTCCCGGCGCTGGTTGGCTCCATCGATTCGTCCGAGGGAGAGCCGCTCGATGCAGATGAGCCGCGCCCAGGTCCGAACGGTTTTGGAATCTTCAAGGTCCGCGCCGGTTTCGCCTGGTGAGTTCTTTCCTTCCTCCCCTCTGCGTCCAGTCTGCGTCCTCCGCGTCTCTGCGTTGAGTCTTTCCCCTTTTCCCGAGCCTCCCTCCGTCACTCCGCTTTTCTGCTAGAATGCCCTTGAGGATGGTTGCACATGTCTGCTTTGCCCTCTCATCGCGTCTCTTCCGGTGAACGCCTCAACACCGCTGAAACCACCACCAACCTCCAGCAGGCTCTACGCGACAAAGGCATCCGCCTTACGCGCCAGCGCCGCGTCATTCTCGAAGTCATGGACAATGCCGAGCAACACCTCGACGTTGACCAGATCCTCGCCCGCGCCCAAAAAATCGATCCCGAGGTCCATCTCGTCACCGTGTACCGCACCATCGACCTTCTCAAGAAACAAGGCCTCATCGACGAACTCGATCTCCTCCACCTGCGCGGTGACCGGCACTACTACGAAACCCACGGACCTCGCGACCACATCCATGTCGCCTGCCTCCGCTGCGGCAAGGTCCGCGAATTCGAATCGCGCCTCTACGAGCAGCTCAAGGAACAAATCGCCAACGACTTCGGCATGCGCGTCACCGTCTCCCGCACCGAAGTTGGCGGCATCTGCAACGACTGCCTCGCCGCCGAAAAAAAATAGCTCTTTCCGGGTCCCGGGCGCCGCAACCCTTCGGTTCTCAGGCGTGTGGTTTTCTTGCTCGCCCGTCTAAACGCCATCCCCACCAAACCGTTGTTATCCTGAGCGCCGAAGCGCCTCCCAAGTCTCCGTTCTCTCTGTTCCCTCTGCGGTGAAATCTTCCGCTTCTCCCTGCCCTTGTCCCCCGGTGCGGGGCACTTTCGCTCCCACTCCGGTGTCTATCACTCCAAGAACAACCTGCTCCTCGAAAACCACCAAGCCCGTTCCCGCAGACTTTTTTCGGCTGCCTGTTCATCGCCCTGGTCTTGGCTCCCGTCGTTCTTTATCTCATCGGCCGCTCCATGGAGGCGCTCCATCCCCATCCGTCGCAGACGCGATCCGCTCCCCGGTAAAGCTCTCCCGTCTGGGATTCGCGCTCTATGTAATTCTTTGTAACTCAGCTCCCACTTGCCTTCTCACGCAACGCAGCAGCCCGGGTAAAATAGTTCCGCACCCCCATGGCCTCGATTCTCCTGACTCTCCTGATCGGTCCTCTGGCTGCGTTCTTTCCGCGGTCGTGGCGCCGTGCGCTTCCGTTTGCGGAAAACGTTCGCTGGGGATTGGCCGCGCTCCTCAGTGGCCTCCTCGAATTTGCCGCATCCATTGTGGCGCTCGGCCATTGGTATCTCTTCGAAATGATGCGCATCACCGACACCATTGTCGGTTCGCAATCTTCTGCCAGCCACCCCATGGGCATCACCGATCATCAGGTTTCCGGCGCCAGTCTGTTCTACTTTGCGCTCCACCCCTTCACTTGGTTGCTTGCGTTTTTCTTTTTCGAAGGTGCGCTTCGCCTGTGCGCCGCGGTCGCCACCGGATCGGTTCTTCCCGCGTTTCCGATCCTGCTGCTGGAGCGCATGCTTTTCCTCCTGCGCCATCGCTCCGAACTTCAACCTGGCCAAGCGCTTCGCGAAAACGCCGCATCTTTCTATGAAGGCATCTGGGAGCGCGTACACGCCGCTCGTCAGCCCGAACTCCCGGACCAGCTCCGCAGCACCGCCGTGGATTCGGAAGAGTTTCTCGAAATCTCCGCGAGCCGCCGCAAGGCGGACTGGGTTCCCCCGAAAACGGTTCGCGTGGACGATCTCTACTATCGATTGGAAGGTTTCACGGTCGGGAAGGGAACTCACCCATTTCATTACTCGCTCCGGCGTCTCGAACGCGGAGTCCCCGGCCGCACTGTCCTGCTGTACAACACCGGCAACGCCACCCAATTTATCCGCCGCTGACGCCGCCTGGCAGCCTTTCTACCAACCGCGACCGCGGGGTGGAGGGAACGCGGCAAGCACTATCCCCAGTCCCGGTCCCCACGTTTGGTCTTGTTCTCCTCTCATCCGCCTACCGAGCGTCCACTGCCCGCCGCCGCTTCAGCCGCTCAAAAAATTCCCGCGCCCGCGCAATATCCTTTCCGATCTGCGTCTTCAGCTCTTCCGCGCCCGAAAACTTTTTCTCCTCCCGCAACCGTTTCCAGAACCGCACCTCGATCCGCTTCGCCGCCACCTCTCCCGAAAAATCCAGCAGGTGCGTCTCCACCGTCAACCCCGTCCCGTTGAACGTAGGCCGCATCCCCACGTTCGTCACGCTGCGCCGGCTCCGCGTCTCTCCCTGCAGAACGGTCCGAGTAATATACACGCCTCTCCCTGGCAAAAGTTCCTGCTCCGCCCGCAGATTCAGCGTCGGGAAAGTGAACTTCCGTCCGACCCCCGTCCCCGGCATCACTTCCCCTGTCAACACAAACGGCCGTCCCAGCAGCCGCCCCGCACGGGTAACATCGCCTTCCGCGATCAGCTTCCGGATGCGCGTGCTCGACACGATCTCTCCCCGCAATTTCACCGGCTCGTGCACAATCACGTCGAACCCGTTGCGCATTCCGAGCTCCCGCAGCAATTTCACGTTACCCGCCTGCTTGTGCCCGAAGCGGAAGTCTTCCCCCACCACCACGGCCTTCACTTGCATCTGCCGCACCAGCATGTCGTCCACAAAATCCTCCGCCGACACGCGCGAAAGCTCCGGCGTAAACGGCAGCACCACCGCCGCCTCAATCCCCAGCATGTCAAACCAGTTCATCCGCTGTTCGTTTGTCGAAATCCGCAGCGGCGCCGCCTCCGGCCGCAACACCTTCAGCGGCGGCGGCTCAAACGTCAGCGCCGTGGACACCGCCCCGGTCTCCTTCGCCAACCCAATGCAATATTCCAGCACCCGCTGATGCCCCAAATGGATCCCATCAAAATTTCCAATCGCTATCACGCTTCCGCGCCCGGTAGCGGAGGCTTCAACCTGCCTCTCCTCCGCCTCCGTGGTCTTTCCAGGTGCCCATTCCGTTGAGTCTTTCTCTATAACTTTCCCCGGACCATCCGCAAACACCCGCTCCCATTCCCCAGCCGAAACAAAAATCCTCATCCGCCGCTTCGGGCCGCCATTCACCGCTGCGCCAACCTCCACGTCAATCTCGAGCCCGTCATATGCCAAGCGCACCTGCATGTATCCCAACTTTCGCAGCCGCTCCTCCGTCGCGGCATGTCCCAGATCGTGCGCGATATGCGTGAACCACGCCCGCTTCGGCTTCAGCCGCTCGATCAGCGCCAGCGACTGCTCCACCGTCATGTGCATCGGGTGCGGCACATCGCGCAACGCATCCAGGATCAGATCGTCCAAGCCTTCCACCAGCGGCACGCTCTCTTCCGGCAGCAGACTGAAATCCGTCAGGTACGCTGCCCCGCCGAACCGGTATCCCAGCACCTTCATCTCGCCATGCACCAGCGGCACGGGTACAAACTCCATGCCCATCAATCCAAACGGTCCTTTTACTTGGTGCAGCGTCACGCTCGGCACGCTGCTCAGCGTCGGTCCCTCGTCGAACGCGTATGCAAACGCCCGCCGCAAGATCCGGAACGTCTCCTCGCTCCCGTACACCGGCATCGGCGCCCGCTGTTTGAAGTTGTACGGCCGTAAATCGTCGAATCCCAAAATGTGGTCCGCATGCCCGTGCGTTAGCACCACCGCGTCCAACCGGTCGATGCCCGCGCGCAACGCCTGCGTCCGGAAGTCCGGGGTTGTGTCTATCACCACGTTCTCGCCCCCGCGCGATAGCAGCACGGAAGGGCGCAACCGCTTATCGCGCGGGTCCGCCGATTTGCACACCGCGCAATGACACCCCAGCGTCGGCACGCCCATCGACGTCCCTGACCCCAGCACCTTCACTCGAATTTTGTCCCTTCCCGCCATCCGCATTCCCCAATTGTATCCATCTTTCCTCTCTGGTAGCGCTGGCGCCCAGCTGCCAAACCACGTCCTCCTATTGTCCTGTATCCGGCCCACAGGTCTTGGTTACCTCTGCTCCCCTACGCTACCTTTGCGCTGAAATCTTTCCTCTTCTAGGCGCATGCTGCATTTCTCGGCTATCCCCCTCCTCTCCGTTTCCCACTTTAAATTTTGCGCATCCGTGATACCCTCCTGCCACTCGTTCAGGAGCATTCATGGAAACTCATCCAGCATCCGCCCCCAAATCTCCCTCTCGCCTTTGGCGCATCACAAAACGCATTTTTCTCGGACTGCTACTGCTCCTCGTGATCGCTGCCATCTCTGGAATCGCTTACCAGAAAATCTTCAACGCCCGCGACGCTAGCCGCTATCCGCAGGAAGGCCGCTCCGTCCCGCTTGGCCCTGAATTTCCAGGGGTCTCCTTGAATCTCAATTGCACGGGCTCCGGCTCGCCCACAGTCGTTCTCGACACCGGGTTGGGAGTTCCTGCCGTCGGTTGGGATCTCGTGCAGCCCACCGTCGCCAGTTACACTCGCGTCTGCTCCTACGATCGCGCCGGCTACGGTTGGAGTACCCCCGGCCCCATGCCGCGCACCAGCGAGCAAATCGTCAAGGAACTCCACGCGCTCCTAACCGCAGCCGGTGAAAAAGGCCCCTACATTCTTGTTGCTCACTCGTTCGGCGGCTTCAACGTCCGCATCTACACCTCGAAATATCCCGCCGACGTCGTCGGCTTGGTTCTCGTGGACACATCCCACGAAGATCAGAACCACTACTTGCCCGCTTCGCTGCAAGCTGTCATGAAAAACTATACGCAGGAGCTCGAAACCGAAAGGAAACTTTTCCCCGCGCTTCTTTTCTTTGGCGTCGCGCGCCTCATGGCCACCGACGATCTTTCCTCTCCGCGCGTCGATCACAAACTCCTGAAAAAAATCGGCTATCTCGAACTTCAGTCCAAAGCCGTGGATGCCGCCGCATCCGAAATGGAAAATTTCGACCAGAGTGCCGCCGAAGTCCGTACCGCGGGCAATCTGGGCGACCGCCCTCTAATTGTTCTCTCCGCGGGCCAGCCCCAGGATCCTAAGGATCTTCCCAAGGGCGTTTCGCTCAAAGACATGCAGGACTTTCAGAAATTCTGGATCGCCGATTTGCAGGTACGCGAAAAAAATCTCTCCACTCGCGGCAAACAGATTGTAGTCACCGACAGTTCTCACATGATTCCATTCTTCCGCCCGGACCTGGTGATCTCCGCCATCCGCGAAGTCTACGACGCCGCCCAGACGCCACCGGCGACGGTCACTCCTCCAGGTCCCGCAGGCGCCCTGCCTGGCGCCAAATAATCCGAGCCTCCACACGCCCGTGCGTGGGCGGAATACGTTTGCCCCTAGCATCGGGTCATCCCAATCCGCTCCGGTGAGGATCGCCGGAGGATCTCAACCACCGCGCCTCGTCTACCTCTGCCTTCCCTGAGCGAATTTTGCGAAAGGCGATGATCTCTTGCTTTTCTTCAGCCAAAAACAAAAGCGGCGCGAACCCTATCTCCGCGCCGCCCCATCTTCTATCTTTAAATTTCTCTTCTCTATTTCTTGCCCTTCATTGCTCCCTGCACCTGCGCCATCTGTGCCGCCATCGCTTTGTTGATTTCCAGGTACGTCATCTTCAGCTTCCCCAGCAAATCCAGAAGCATTGAATCCTCTTCCGGCGCCAGGTTTCCTTTGGTCTTCACGTGCAGCGCGTCCAGCATATCAATCAACTCCCGCGCCGCATCCGGATCAATTACGGGCTCGCCCGTACGCGGATCGGCGTATGCACCCAGCACCATCGCCGCGTTGCTCCCGATCATCCGCACCAAATTCTCGAAAGCCGCCACGCGCTTAGGCGCATCTGCCGCGGGCGTCGCCGACTTCTCCGCGGCCGCCTGCACCGCCTTCTCTTTCACTTCTTCGCGTTCCGCCTCGCGTTCTTGCGCTTCCACAACTTCCTTGCGAATCTCGCCCTCGGCGGTGAAGGGCCGCCGGTCAACCACCTTGAATCCTTCATCCTGCTTGTGCTCGGACACGGTTGCCTACCTCATTCTTTGTAATCTGTGTCGGTGAAACTCGATCCGCCACAGTTTACCATGGGAAGGGAAGTCCCCTCTCCCCGGCTCCATGCGGCAAACTCATCCAATCTTTCACTTCCCTTATCCCCTTTACTTCCTTCACCTCCCATCGATCGGTACCTGTAGTACGTACGATTATGACTTGACCCTCCCCGCAGTCCCCCTAGAATTGAGGAGCTTTAAAGATTACCCGTCGTCCGGGAGAGGTTTCAATTTATGCGTGCTTCGCGCCTGCTCTGGATCGCTTCGGTGGCCTTGGCCGCCCTGTTGCTGCCCTCGTTGGCCTCCGCCGACGGCATTACCTGGACCCTCAACGGCGTCACCTTTAGCGATGGAGCCACCGCCAGCGGCTCGTTCAACTATGACGCGTCTTCCAACTCTTACTCCAGTATCGATGTCACCACCGGCGCAGGCACTGTTTTCCCCAGCACTCTCTACACAACCACGTCCGTCGAGTTTTTCTCCAACAACTTCTTGCTCGGTCTCGGCCCAACGTCTGTCCCCTCCGACCTCACCGGCGTCACCCTCCTGGGGCTTTATTTCACCAACGCGCTCACCAACACCGGCGGCACCGATCCTGTTTACCTGGTCGAATTTTACTGCGGCAACTCCAACTGCAGCGATCTCAACACCCGCTACAGTCTCCCTGGCTCCGTCACCGGCACTCCAGTTTCCACCCCCGAGCCCGGTTCTCTCCTCTTCCTCGCCTCCGGCCTCCTCGCTTGCTTCCTCTTCCGCCCCCGCGCCTGATCGCCATCTCCTTACTCTTGGCACACGGCGGTGAACCCTTCTTCTTCTCTGCGCTTTCTCTGTGTCCTCCGCGTCTCTACGTTTAGTCTTCCTCTCTTCTCGCCACCGATTGACTCCCACCCCCGCTCCCCGTAGATTGTTTTCTCAGGACAATTCCGCGCATGCCCCCCAAAAAACTCTCTCGCTCCCACAAGAAATCCTCCACCAAACCGCGTCGCCCCAATAGAGTTTCGCGGGTGGCCAATCCCGGTCCCGCTTTCGCCAAGCTCGCCGCCGTCATGGCCCGCCTGCGTGCCCCCGGCGGTTGTCCCTGGGACCGTGAACAGACCCATGCCACACTCCGCACCTACCTCATCGAGGAAGCCTATGAGGTCCTTGACGCCCTGGACTCCCGCGACGACTCAAAATTCGCCGAAGAACTCGGCGACCTCCTCCTCCAGGTCCTCTTCCACGCCCAAATCGCCGCCGAGGAACGCCGCTTCTCGATCAACGACGTCATCCGCGAAATTCACGACAAAATGGTGCGCCGTCATCCGCACGTTTTCGGCACCGTCCGCGCCAAGACTTCCGCTGAGGTCCTCCGCAACTGGGAACAAATCAAAGCCGCGGAGCGTTCCTCCAAACACCCGAAGACCTCGGTAGAGGCCGGCCTTGTTTACCCTGAGTCTCGAAGGGCCCGGCCCGCCGCCGCAGCGGCGGCAAGCGATGCGCAAAGCGCGAGCGCTCTTCCTTCCGAATCCCCCGCTTCCTACCTGGACGGCGTCCCCCACGCTCTTCCCGCCCTCCTCGAGGGCTTCCAGCTCACCCGAAAAGCCGCCCGCGTCGGCTTCGACTGGGACAACATCGAAGGCATCTTCGACAAACTCAACGAAGAAACCGCGGAGCTCCGGGACGTCCTCTACAAAAAAGAACCCGCCGAACGCCTTGAGGGCGAACTCGGCGACATTCTCTTCGTCGCCGTTAATCTCGCCCGCTTCCTTCACGTCGATCCAGAACTCGCCATGAAGAAAGCCAACACCAAATTCTCCCGTCGCTTCCGCGAGATGGAACGCATCGCCCGCGAGCAGGGAACCACCCTCGCTCAAGTCCCCCGCGCCCAACTCGAGTCCCTCTGGGACCAATCCAAACAATCCGAACTCACCACTGCAGCCGGCATCCACGCCAAGGCCAAAACCAAATGAACCCCGCCACTCCAACAACGAAAAGCGCTCCAGGCGCGCCATACATTAGCCCGGGCCGTCAGTCCTGGGATGCAAGTCCAAAATGCATTCAGCGCCGTAGGTGCGGTACACCCTGGATCCGCCCTCGCGCCTATCTAATGTCGCCAACCCAATTCTCCGTGTGCTCTGTGTTCTTTCTAGGGGTCCTCTGCGTTAATTCTTTCGCTTCGTCTTTTCCGAAACGGTCGATTGTAAACTGTCAACTGTCGGCTTCCTCATGACCTCTCCCATCCAAATCCGCAAATGCACGACGCTCCCCGAGTTCCACCGCTGCGTCGAACTCCAAAAACTCATCTGGGGCGAATCCGAACTCGAAACCGAGCCCTACGTCACTTTCGTCGTTGCCCATCACACCGGCGGCCAAGTCCTTGGGGCCTTCGAGGGCGACACCATGATCGGCTTCACCATAGCTCTCGCCGGAGTCCGCCACCGCACACCCTATCTCCATTCCCACATGACCGGCGTTCTGCCCGAGTACCGTGATCGCAAAGTGGGCCGCGCCCTCAAACTCTTCCAGCGCGAGGAAGCCCTTTCTCGCGATATCCGTCTCGTCGAATGGACCTTCGACCCGCTCGAAACCCGCAACGCGCACTTCAATCTGAATCGCCTCGGCGCCCTTGTTCGCACGTATATCCCCAATTTTTACGGCGTCACCTCCAGCCCGCTGCATCGCGGACTGCCCACGGATCGCCTTCTCGCCGAATGGCATCTCGACTCCAAGCGCGTCATCGCCGCCGTCAACGATATCGCCCCCGAACCTTCGGAATCTCCCGCCGTCATCCACATAGCCCAACTCACGCTCGAAAACACGGCCGCCGTCCAAACCAATATTCGCGGTGAATTCCAGCACTGGTTTGCCAAGCATTACGCCGCCACTTCTGTCCGTTTCACCACCGCCGGCGCCGACTACCTCCTCCACCCGTGGTCCGACTTCTAATCAAGGCCTCCCTTCGCCAACTCAAGTTTCTCCTTAAGAACGCTGACGGTTCCCCGCCACGTTCTCTTCGGGCTGTCACTAGCCACCGATCGCCAGTTACCAGTCGCTGCTTTTCGTGTCCTCTGTGTTAAATTCTTCATTTCGACCAGTAAAGGATCGTGCATGCAAATTCGTCATCTCACGCTTCGCGAAATTCATCTCAAACTTCTACATCCCTTCGAAACCTCCATGGATCGCGTCTCCGATCGCCGCATTCTCCTCGCCGAACTCGATCTCGAAGGCACCGTCGGCTGGGGGGAATGCACCGCCGGCGAAAATCCCTTCTATTCGCCAGAAGACACCGATACCGCCTGGCACGTCATCACCCGATACCTGTGGCCCATGCTGAAAGGGAAGAGCATTGCCTCCGCCGCCGACGTCTGGCCGCTGCTCGAGCATGTTCGTGGACATAACATGGCCAAGGCCGCGCTTGAAACCGCCGTGTGGGACGCCGAAGCCAAACTCAAGAAAATGCCTCTCTGGAAATTAATTGGCGGCACGCGCGAGGAAATCCCTTGCGGCGTCTCCATCGGCATCAAGGACACGCTTGAAGAACTCGCCGCCACCGTCAAGAAAGAACTCGACGCCGGTTACCAGCGCATCAAACTGAAAATCAAACCGGGCAAGGATATCGCGCCCGTCCAGCACATCCGCAATCTGCACCCGCGCATCAAGCTCTCCGTGGACGCCAATTCCGCCTATCGCCTCGCCGATCTACCGCACCTCCAGCAGTTGGACGCTTTTTACTTGATGATGATCGAGCAACCCCTCGGCTGGGACGATATCTACGGCCACGCCGCCGTCCAGAAAAACCTGCAAACACCGGTCTGCCTCGATGAATGCATCCACAGCTACGAGCAGGCCGAGGGAGCCGTCGCTCTCGGCGCCTGCAAAATCATAAACGTGAAACTCGGCCGCGTCGGCGGCCATCTTCAGGCGCGCCGCATTCACGATCTCTGCGAGAAAAATTCCGTCCCCGTCTGGTGCGGAGGCATGCTCGAAACCGGGGTCGGCCGCGCCCATAACATCGCCATGTCCACGCTCTCCAATTTTTCTCTCCCCGGAGACGTTTCCGCCAGCGCCCGCTATTGGCACGAAGACATCATCAACCCCGAAGTCACCGTAACGCCGCAAGGCACCATCAAAGTGCCCTCTGCGCCCGGCATCGGCTTCACCCCCCGCGTCCCTCGCATCGACTCCCTGACCGCCCGCAAACTCCACCTCACATAACCCGAACCCTTGGGTACCGCACTGGGTAGGTCTGCTTTCAGCTCATCCTGAGAGGGTAGGCCGGCCGAGTTCATTTGGGTAGCGCGGGCATCCTGCCGCCAATCGCATGTGCGCGCAAAAGGCGGCCCGCTGTCCTGTCGCTCCAGGCTTTCTTCCTCGATCTTTCCGCGTTCTCTGCGTTCTTTCTCTGCGTTAATCCTCTTTGTCCTCCAACCTCGGAACTCCGGTTTCCGATATCTGCTATCTGATTCCTCATGTCCACGCCGCTCCGGTACTCATTTTCAATTTTCTATGCCCCAATCTGTCTCTACTATCCGCTCGATAAATTCTTTGCGTTGGACACTTTCCCCCTCCTCAGGCATTCTCCATCTGTCTTCTATTTGTCGGCCAAGTAGCCGCGTACTAGCGAACCTCGTTGTTCCTTCCACGTTCCCTGGGCAACTCGTCTTGATCCAGGACCAAGTCGTGCTGACTTGCTGTGCAATGGCGGTACACGGCGCCGGCTTTGCCGTTGCGTCATCTCAAAATCCAATTTAGGAGCAGGAAATGAAACTCTTTGCATCGCTATCGTTGCGTTCATTTTTGATCGGTTCAGCGTTTTTAATCGCTCTGCTTGCGGGAACTGGCCCTCTCGCCTTCGGCCAGGAAACCATTCAGGGCACAATGAAGCTTTCCGTGGCCGCGCGCCTCGGCAGCACCGTCCTTCCCGCGGGAGAATATCGACTCTCCGTTTCCATGCTTGGCGGCACGCACTCCCTGAGCGACGTCCAAGTCGCCAGCCACGTCGCCGTTCTTGTCACCGGCATGTCCAAGAACGCACCGACCGCCAGCGTCATCGCCACCGCATTTCGTTCCACCCCAAACTCGCCAAAGCCCGTCAACTTCGCCAGCTTCAGCGACGGCTTGGCCATCCACTCCATCGCTCTCGATAGCTACGGCGTGGTCATCAAGTTTTACGAAACCGGCGCCAAAACCACTTTGCGCGCCGGCGTTTCTCCAGCCTCTTCCACGATGATGGCCGCCAAGGCTAACGACTAGGCGTCTTCACTTCGGTGCGAGGGCGGACACACTGTCCCCTGCGGTTGTCCGTCCTCGCTCCGTATTTCCGTTTGGTTACACTCGAAATTGCGATTTGCAACACCGGATTCTTGCATTGGACTTCGCTTTCTATTCCCGTTAGGTTTGTTGTATGACTAATAGCAACACCATACTCGATCACGATACCCGGGAGGTTGATCTCCTTCACGAAATCGGCAGCCGCCTCGCCGCCTCCGATCCGCTCCACGAAGTTCTTCGCAAGGTAATCGACTTCATCTCCATCGTCGCCAAATTCGATTCCTGTTTCGTCTACGTACTGGAAGACAACGAACTCGTTCTGCGCTCCTCAAAAAATCCCCACGCCGAAGTTGTGGATCGCCTGAAGCTTCAGGTCGGCCATGGCATCACGGGCTGGGTCGCCGAACACAAACTCCCCGTCGCCATCGGCCGCAACGCTTATAAGGACCCGCGCTTCCTCTCCTTCAGTGAACTTCCCGAAGATCGCTTCGAAGCCTTTCTCTCCGTCCCCGTGCTCAGCCGCGACAAACTCGTCGGCGTCATCAATCTCCAGCGCCGCCAGCCTCACCTCTATAGCCAGCGCGAAATTCGCCTCATCTCCACCATCGGCTTTCTCGTCGGCGCCGAAATCGAACTTGCGCGTTTAGAGGGCGCCTACTCCGAACTCTCCGAACAGCTCGACACGCGCAAAGCCATGGAACGCGCCAAGGGCATTCTCCAGCGCGATCTCAGTCTCAACGAAGAAGAAGCCTATCTCACGCTCCAGCGCCAGAGCCGCCAGCGCCGCCGCTCTCTCCGCGAAATCGCCGAAGCCATCGTCCTCTCCGACGAAATCAAGCGCGCCCCCCGCAAACCCGAAACCCCGTAGCGGCCACCTTCCGCTGCGCCTGATCCCGCGCGCTTCAGGGCCTCCTCTGCTTCAAATCGCATCCCAACTCTTCACTGCCTCTTCGCCCTCCTCGCCCTGAACGCTTTTGGCGAAGGGTGCTAACACTGCGGCGAAACTCTTGTCTCGGCCTCTCGGCCGCTCCATTCCGCCGTGATATCCTTGCGCTAGGTAACCCGTGTTCTCACGGCCATCCAAGTCTTTCCGTCTTTTCCTGGCTCCGGGCATTCTCCTGGGTGTATTTGCCCCCGCGCTCGCGCAATCACCCGCCACGGAAACCCCAACCCGGGGCCCGGTCCTCAAAGCCGAGGTCCGCGTCGTCCTGGTGGATGTCGTCGTCACCCAGAAAAAGGACAAGCCCGCCCCCGACCTCCGCCGCGAGGACTTTGAGATCTACGAAGACGGCCGCCCGCAAACGATCTCCTTCTTCGAGGAGCACAAGCCCACCCCTCCCCCACCCGCGCCCGCGCCAACGGCTCCCTCCTTACCGAGCGTGTTCACCAACGTCCAGCAGGTCCACGCCACGGACTCGCTCAACGTGATCCTTCTCGACTGGCTCAATACCCAGCCTCAGGACCGCGCCTACGCGCAATCCCAAATCGCGCAGTACCTCCACCACGTTCCCCCGGGCACTTCCATCGCCGCCTTCGTGCTCGGCTCCCACCTCCAGATGGTGGAGGGCTTCACGTCTGACCAGGTGAAGCTCCTCGCCGCGCTCGACACGCAGAAGAAAGGCGCCGCCGAGCATTCCTCCTCGCTCCTGACGTCCGGATCGCAGGACGCCGCGGAACGCCAGATGGTCGACACGATGGTCATGATGCAGATGGCGCCAGCCGGCCTCGAGGCTGTGCGCGACGACCAGTCCGCGACGAACACCGAGAACACCGCCCGCCGCGTCAACCTGACGCTGCAAGCCATGCAGGAACTTGGGCATTACCTCTCCGGACTGCCCGGCCGCAAAAACGTCATTTGGTTTTCCGCGGCGTTCCCCATCAATTTGTTCCCCGGGCACGAAATTGCGCCGCAATATTCCCAGGCGTTGAAACGCACCACCGACCTGCTCGCGGAAAGCCGCGTCTCCATCTATCCGGTTTCCACTACCGGGCTGACTCCCGGCCTCTCCCTGGACCCGCAGGGGCAGAGCTTTCAGCCGAACCAAACTCCAGGGAATACGAACGACGCCAATCAACTCGCCATGGACGCGCTTGCCGAAGGCACCGGCGGAAAGGCCTTCTATAACACCAACGCCATCGGCGGCGCGCTCGCTCACGCCGTGGACATCGGCTCGCACTACTACACGCTCACCTATTCTCCCTTCAACAACAAGATGGACGGAAAATTTCGCAAAATCGAAGTGAAGGTCCGCCGCCGTGGCTACAAGGTTGCCTGCCGCGAGGGCTATTACGCCAGCGATGCGAATAGCCCGGCCGCCCCCGCCGAACACAATTCAACCGTCGCCCTCGCGCGCATGGTGCGGTTCGGCATGCCTGACGTCGCCCAGATTCCCTATACTGTCCGGATCTCCGCCACCAATCTTCCGCCTTCCGTGGATTCCGCCGCGAAGTTCGGCCCAAGAACTCCGCTCCGCCGCTATCGGCTCGACTTTGCGATTCCGCTCGACGCCCTTTCCGTCGAATCCTCGCCGGACGGCGAGTATCGTGACGCCCTCTCCCTCCTCATTGCCGCCTACGATTTCGAGGGCAAGCTCCTCAAGGTTACTTCGCGCAGAGTCTATGTCACTCTTCCCCTGGTGGACTACGCTCGCGCGCGGCAGGAAGGTCTCCAGCTTCACGATGAAATCGAAACGCCGCGCGGCGATCTGTATCTGCGCACCGGCCTAAGCGAAGTGAACTCTTCGAATGTAGGTACGCTGGGCATCCCCATGAGCGAAGCTGCCGCCACCGCCGCGCTCCAATCGCCGCCGCCCGCCAATGGTTCCGCCGAACTCTCCAGTGTGCCCCTCAGCTCGCTTCCGCCGGCGGATCCCGCGTTCGCTCCCGCACCGGCAGATCTTCCACCGACCTCGGCTCACGCCCCGGGGTTATCCGCTCTGCCGCCTGATCCCACGGATCCATCCAGCGCCCCCGTCGTCGGGCCGCCATGCCGTCTCCAGGATGTGCTCCCCAAGGTGGCCGTGCACGTAAAGGAATTTGTCGAAGACATGAACCACTTCACGGCCACCGAACTTGTCGAGGAGGAGCGGCTCGCCGCCGACGGCCGTCCCTATTCGCGTCTGCACAACCGCGCGGACTACGTCGTCTCCATCCTGAACGCCGGGGAAAGGAACTACTCCGTCAAGGAATTTCGCAACGTCACCGAAGGCGGGAAGAATGTCCGTGCCGGACTCTCCGCGAATGGCGCGCCGGCCCTGGCACTGATCTTTCATCCCACTCATCTGGAAGAGTTCGATATGAGCTGCGGGGACCTGGTCAGTTTCGATGGGCGCAAGGCCTGGGAGGTCCACTTCCGCCAGCGCAAGGATCGTCCCGTGACGATCACCAATTTCATGGACGGCCACCGGCTCTACGATGTGTTGCTCTCCGGCACCGCCTGGATCGATTCCGCAAACTACCAACTGGTCCATCTCAATGCGGATTTGCTTCAGCCCATCCCGGAGGCGAAACTCAACCTGTTGCATCAGTCGATTGACTACGGCGCGGTTTCGTTCAAGGCGCGCCATACCACGCTCTGGCTTCCCAAGTCCGCGGTGGTCATCGCCGATTTTCGCGGGGAACGATTGCGCGAGCGCCGCACCTATAGCGACTTCCAACTCTTCGCCGTGGAGACCGGCGAGAAAATCGCCGCGCCCAAGGAGCCTCCCGCGGAACCCAGCCCCAAGTAGGATGCCGGAGCTGCACTCGTGCCTATGCCGCCGCGATTCCCTAGACCCCTTCGTATACCAGCCCGGTGAACATCTTCGGGCTCATGAACCCGCCGCCCCACTTCGCGTCGTACGCTGCCGTCGGCTTCGCCGCCACTACTTCGTTCAGTGTCTTCCCCTGCTTTTTCATCGCCGCGATCTTCTCGCGCGAGCTGCTCAACAATTCGTGGTAGACGGCCAGGTCCTGTTTGTTGGCAATCGCTCCGTGACCCGGGACGATAATCAGCTTGTCCGTCGCCCGTTTCAGGTTCGCTTCCGTGGCGCGGATCATCCCGTCGATGCTTCCTCCGGTCGAATAATCGATGAACGGGTAGTAGCCGTTCCAGAAGGTGTCGGCCACGTGCCACACATCCGCGTTTGTGAAAAGAATCGAAATGTCGCTGTCGGTGTGCGCCGGTTCGTACGCTTTCAGCTCCAGCTTCATCCCGTTCCATTCCAGATTTTTCTCGCCGGTGAATACCTCGGACGGAATCGCTCCCGCCGGCGAAGCCGCGAAAGTGAACGCCCAGCCCTGCACCAGCGTATCCGTGGATAGGTGCTTTTTCGTGTTCACATGCGCCAGAATTTTCGCGCCCTCGGAATGCAGCCAGGCGTTGCCGTCGGTATGGTCGAAGTGCCAGTGTGAATTGATGAGCTGCTGGATCGGGTCCGCGCTGATCCCCGCCAGCGCTTTACTGATCTGCGGACGCGCTCCGGCGAATCCCGCATCCACCAGCAGCTTGCCGTCGCGCCCCGGCAGGACGGCGATATTCCCGCCTGCCCCCATCAGCACGTGCACCCCGCCGCGAAGCTTCTGCGCCGTAACCTGGTCGGATGCCGCGGTGTCGCGCGCCTTCTGCACCAGCCCCGGGATGGATACGTCGTCGTCTCCGCGCACACCGTAGGGCAAGGCCAGCGCGGTCGCCGCCAGTCCCGCGGATCTCAGAAACTCCCGGCGCGTTGGCCCCGCTTCAAGGTTCATTCGCATGGGATCGCTCCTCCGCGCCATTGCCGGCGCAAGGCTTGTGCGGTACTTCGATGCCGCAGCCGGCGGGAGCGACCAGGAAATTTGGGCTCCGGGCTAGAGTGGAATGCGCCCGCCGAATGGCTCACCAGTCACCACGCAGCAGTGACCACTCGCCAAACACTGCTCAATGGCTAAACATTCTCCTTAATCTTCTGCACCTTGATCACGATCCGGTCGCCTGTTTCCGTTCCTGGCCGGTGGGTCACAATTCCTTTCACGCCGATGCGCAGGTTCTCCAGCTTCTGAAACTTCTTCGCGTCGCCATCGAGCTCCACTGCCTTCACCGTCTGCCCGTCGATCGTCACCGGATTAGCCATGTGCAGCTCCCATCCGGTGGTCTCCGCGCCCACTGCCGACACTTTCACCAGAATCCCCGTCAACTCGATGATTTCCTTGTCGTCCGGCGCCGCTGCTGCTTTCGCCAGCATGCCGGTAAACAGCATCGCCACTCCTGCGAGCATCGCCAACTTTGCAAACGTTCTCATGCACTTTCCTCCTCGCCGCTCCGCGGTTCCGGCGATTCTACTCAACCCTCCCCATTCTCCCAACACATTCTTTTGTCGCCAGTGCTCGCCGCGTGCTGTTCGCTGATATCTGATTTCTGATATCCCCAGTTATCTGTGCTACCGTACCATCGCAAACCAGTCTCCTCATCGGAGTCACGCTCGTGTCCAATATCCCTTTCCGCAATGGTGGTCCCACCGCGCGCATCGCGGTCATTCCCGGCGATGGCATCGGCAAGGAAGTCACGCCCATCGCTGTGAAATGCATCCAGGCCGCCGCCGCGAAGCGCCACCGGCAGCTCGAATTCGTCGAATTCGACTGGGGCGCCGACAAATTTCTCCGCGAAAAAATCAGCCTTCCCCCCGGTGCGCTGGAGATGCTGCGCGGCGAATTCGACGCCATCCTCTTCGGCGCGTTGGGCGATCCTCGCGTGCCCTCGAATCAGCACGCCGCGGATATCCTACTCGGCCTTCGCTTCAAGCTCGATCTCTTCGTCAACGCCCGCCCCACGGAACTCCTTCACCCGCGCTATACCCCGCTTCGGGACGTCACCCTCAACGACATTCGCCTCATCGTCTTCCGCGAAAACTCCGAAGGACTCTACGTCGGCGTCGGCGGCTTCTACAAAAAGGACACGCCCGACGAAATCGCCGTCCAGGAAGACGTCAACTCCCGCAAAGGCGTCGAACGCATCATCCGCCACGCTTTCGAGTTCGCGCGTGCCCACACGATGGGTAGCGCCGGTTTTCAGCCGGCAAGCGGCTCCTCCAAACCACTGCGGGTCTGCATGTCCGACAAGTCCAACGCTATGACCTTCGCTGGCGACCTCTGGCAGCGCGTCTTCAAAATCGTCCGCGCTGACTATCCCGAAATCGAATCGCGCCATCTCTTTATTGACACCCTGGCTATGGAACTCGTCCGCGACCCGCGGCAGTTCGACGTCATCGTCACCAACAACCTCTTCGGCGATATCATCAGCGACCTCGCCGCGCAGCTCGCCGGCGGTCTCGGCCTCGCCCCCTCCGCCAACATCCATCCCGGTCGCACCTCGCTTTTCGAACCGGTCCATGGCTCCGCCCCGAACATCGCCGGGAAGGGAATTGCCAATCCGTTTGGGGCCGTCCTCACCTCCGGACTGTTAATGGAATTTCTCGGCTGGAACGACGAAGCTCTGGCGCTTAAGCAGTCCGTAAAATCCGCCCTCAACGACAACGTCACCACACCTGATCTGGGCGGCTCCAAATCCACCACCGAAGTTTCCGACTACCTCGCCAACTACCTGGCGAAACATTCCTGAATCGCGAGGCTTCTCGCCATAACTTTGGAAATCAACTTGTTGGGGCCGGGCCTGCCCGGCCTTCTTCCATTCTGCCCCCTCCACACCTCACACGGTCGACCGGCCTCGGCCATGCCCGCATTCACCGGGTAGCACAAACCTTCAAGTAATTTCTGAAGGTTTCTCCTGTGAGCTAGTTTGTCCCGCGAGCACCAACTGGTTGGCCAGCCGAGAAGCCTCCCCGGCCTCTGCTTTCCCCCGCGCCCTCTGTGGTGAAATCCTCTCTTCGTATCCCTCACTAACGTCTCTTGACCAGAAACGCAATCAGCACGCCCATCACAAATCCCCCGACGTGCGCCCAGAATGCCACGCCGCCCTGCTGCGCCATCCCCAATCCGTTAATTCCTTCCAGAAACTGCAACACAAACCAATACCCCAAAATGAAGATTGCCGGAATCGGGATCAGAAAAATAAAGAAGAACGTCAGAATCCGATGCCGCGGGAAGTACACCGCATACGCCCCCATCACCCCGCTGATCGCGCCGCTCGCCCCCAAGGCAGGAATCGCCGAGTGGAAGTTGAACGCCACGTGTAGCAGCCCCGACCCGATCCCGCAGACTATATAGAAAAGCAGGTATCCGAAGTGCCCGAAGACGTCCTCCACGTTATCCCCGAATATATAGAGAAACAGCATGTTTCCGAGCAAGTGCATCAGTCCGCCATGTAGAAACATGCTGGTGAACAAGGGATACAACGCAACGTGAGCCGAAGTATGGCCTGCTAAAAACAGCGGCACGCGCGCCGGAATCGTGGCGTTGGCTAGCACAAACATCTTGTATGCCTGCGGCGGCAACGTCGCCTGGTACACGAACACCACCACGTTGGCGATAATCAGAGCGATGTTGACGAACGGGAACGTCCGGGTGGGGTTGATATCCTTCAGCGGGATCATGGATTCCCGCCAGCATAACAGAGTTCACCTTTTGGAGTGCGAAAGCGCCGCTTCCGCTTTTACGGTTTAGGCCGTGCTTCAAGACATAAGCCTCACGGCGATTCCCAAACCTCAAAAGCAGCGACCAGCCGCCCCACCCAAAATCCAAAAATGTCGGCGCGCCGACACTTCAAGTAAAACCTGAAGGTTCTTGCCGCGGCCGAAGCGAAAGCCACGGTAGCGTCGGCTTCCAGGGGAAAAGCATTCAATGGCGCCACGTGGAGCCGTGGATCTCGGCGTTCGCTGGGGCAGGGAATCGCCTGCCCCGCCAGTGGGCGTCCTATAATTTTTCTCGCGAGAATATTCCGGTTAACAGGATCTGCCGCCCGATTACTCTTCGCCCGGCAAATATTTTTCGCAATATTCGGGAGCAGCATCTCCCTTTGCCTGGCATCCGCGCCGCGTCGTGGCCGTCAACGCCGCGCACGATTGGTTCGCGTTGCACGAACCAAAATGCCCGGGCCTCAGTGCATAACATTCCGCTTCCCACTCGGAGGCCAGCGCTTCACCCACCGTCAGGTAACAGCGCCGGACCATCACCGCCCCGCGCCCCGTCTCTGGCGCGCCTTCCGCTTCAAACACCCCCCGGCACCCGCGATCCACCCACAGGCCGCCTTCGTTGTAGTCCCACGACTTGCCAAGCGTGCACGGCTGATGCCCGAGCGTAGTCCGCAGCACGGCGCCCCCGCGTGCGTCTACCTGGCAGAAGTTTCTCCGTCCGTCCGACGAATCGCATTCCAGCACTCGCCGTGTTGCCATCGCGCTCAACTCCGTCTCCTGCCGCTGCCTCACCACAAAATCCGCGGCACAGCCATTTGCCAGCCAAAGCCCGCGCGGATCAACCCCCCAGTTCTTGCCCTCGACGCAGCGCGCCTCGCCGGTCTGCCGCACCAACTCCGCGTTCGCACTGGGTAGTGGTGCGCAATAGATCGCCTGGGCAGCCGGCGCCGCACACGAAATCAGGTACTTTCCCACTGGCAAGATCTCTTGCTGCCAGGCCACTGGCCTGCGGCTCATCAACGCAAATTCTCCCGCGCAGCCGTGATCCACCCAGATTTCGTTCGCCTCGTAGTCCCAGCTGTACCCGCGAAGGCATCGCCCGCTGCCGGTCTCGCCAAGAAGGATCACGCCGCGGCTCGTTTCGGCGGCACAGTGGTGCTCCTGCCCGTCGTGTCCCCCGCAGGAGAGGGTTTGGCCGGCGATGCTGTGGCATCCCAACAAGCTCGCAATTCCAGCGATGACGATGACCGGTCCCATGGAAATTCCCATGCTCGTGCTCCCATCCGGATGCCCTGGGAAAGTCATCGGCCAGGAATGCGCGTCCTTTAGTTGCATTGCTCGGTGGCGCCGGGATTCTTGCCTGTTCGACTGGCAGGCATCCGAAACCCGAAATGTCGGCGCGCCGACATTTCAAGTAATTTCTGAAGGTTTTGTTTGGAGTGCGGGAGCGCAGTTTCCGATTTTGCGATGTCAACCGCGATTTGAATCAAACGATTCGGGGCAGTTCGTTACCCCGGAAAGGCGGCGGCGTCCCGCCGCACCTGAAAATGTCGGCGCGCCGACATCTAAGGTTTTACTTGAAGGTTGTTCGAACGCTCCTTAGGCGATTCCCAATTTGAAACTGGAACCCTATCGCTGGGGTTCCGATGTTCCTGCTTCCAACTTTGAGCTACGAACTTCCGTCCGCTTTCTTCCACACCCTCCGCACACCCGCATTGCTCTCGCTTGCCGTTCTATGCTATGTAATTTAGTCCTGCATGTGTGTCCCGCTTGCGCAGAGATACGCTGTTTGCCTCTTCTCAATCGGGCGCGCCGACATTTCATGCCTGCCCGCGAAACGGAAGCTATCATCTTGAAGACCTTCCCGCTGGGCGAGGCCGATCGCCTGGTCAGTTTTCTGGGTCGCAGTTCGGGGCGCATGCGGGGTGTGGTTGCCGGAGCGCGTCGCATTAAGAACCGCTACGGCTCCACGCTAGAGCTGCTTGCGCACGTCCAGCTCTGGTACATCGAACGCGAAACGCGAGACCTGGTCCGCATCCAGCAGGCCGAGTTGCTCGAGTCCTTTCACAAGGCCCAGAGTGATTACGTCCTCTCGACCAGCCTGGCGCTCGTCAGCGAAACCGTCGAACTCGTTTTGCCCGAGCACGAGCAGAGCGAACCGATGTTCCGGCTCATCCTGCTGACCGTGCGCGAGGTCGAACGTCGCGGGAATGGCGCGCTGCCCCTGGCATACTTCGCGTTCTGGACCGTGCGCCTGGCGGGTTGGTTGCCGCGCTTCGATGTGTGCGCCGAGTGCGGCAAGCCGTTTGGCGACCGTCCGGCGTTCCAGGCTTCCTGGCATCCAGGGCTGCTGTGCGAAGAGCACCGCCGCCCGGGGATGAAACCGGTCTCGAAGCAAGCCCGCGACTTTGCGGAAGTGTTTACGCGGGAGCGGCTCGACCGACTCGATGCCGCCCTGGAATCGCAGGCGTGGGTAAAGGAACTGCGCGAGGCCGCGCTAAACTGGATCGAGCATCACACGGAGCGAAAGCTCGCCACTCGCGAACTGCTGGAGACGCCGTGAGACTGTTGTGGTAGCTGGTCCGGTAGGAGTCGGTAGTGGCGGGGCGTAAGACCCGTCGGGGTGGCCGAGCTAAAACTAGGCCACTTCACAATTCGGGACGCTGCGAGGGATGGTGACCGGTGTTTAGTCTGACGGGTTTGGAAGGCCCGAATTGGCAATACCAAACCTTCAGAAATTACTTTAAATGTCGGCGCGCCGACATTTTGGAGTGCGGAAGCGCAGCTTCCGCTTTTACCACGTACTGGGGCAAGCCGTATCGTTGGCCAAGTGGCGGCGTTTAAATTGCAAAAGCGGAGGCCAGCTTCCGCACTCCAAGGCAGACCTCGCGAAAAGAAAATGATGGAGCGAAAGTGAAGCTGAAAGTTAAAAACGAGCCCAAGCCTAAGGGCCTCCTCTTCCAGGACCTGATCCTCAGGCTCTCCCACTTCTGGGGCGGCGAAGGTTGCGTGCTCCAGCAACCTTATGACACCGAAGTCGGCGCCGGCACCATGCATCCGGAAACCTTCCTGCGCGTCCTTGGCCCCGCTCCTTATCGTGTTGGCTACGTGCAGCCCTCGCGCCGCCCTGCCGATGGCCGCTACGGCGAAAATCCCAATCGCCTGTACAAGCACTTCCAGTATCAGGTGATCCTCAAGCCATCACCGGCGGATGTTCAGGACATTTATCTCCGGAGTCTCGGCGCCATCGGAATAGACCTTCGCGCTCACGACATCCGCTTCGAGGAAGACAACTGGGAATCGCCTACCCTCGGCGCCTGGGGTATCGGCTGGCAGGTGCTTTTGGATGGCCTGGAAATCACGCAATTTACCTATTTCCAGCAGAGTGGCGGCATTGACCTCGACCCGATCTCCGTCGAAATCACCTATGGCCTCGAGCGCATCTGCGCGTTCCTGCAGGACGTCGAAAGCGTTTACCAGATCCGCTGGACCGCCGACAAGACTTACGGTGACATCCGTTTGGCCGAAGAGCAGCAGCTCTCCGAATACAGTTTCGACCGTAGCGATGCCAAGGCCCTGCGCTCGGAATTTGAACTGCACGAGAAGGAAGCCAAAGAGCTTCTCGATGGCTGGAAGAATCGCGGGGAGACCGTTGGTGGTTCGGCGACTGCGCTAAAGAGATACCCGATCCTGGCCGCCTATGACCACTGCTTGAAGTGTTCGCACCTGTTCAATCTAATGGACGCGCGGGGGGTCATCTCGGTGACTGAGCGCGCCGCGCTGATGCAGCGCGTTCGGGCGCTGGCTTGTCGCGCCGCGGCCGCATATCTCGAGCAGCAGACGGGCGTGACCCCGAAAGCGGGGGTGCGCGCGTGAAGCCGGGAGCCGTTCCAAATCGGGAATTGGGCAGAGGGTCGTTCGAACAACCTTCAAGTAAAACTTTAAATGTCGGCGCGCCGACATTTTTGATGGTGGGGCAATGACTCCGGTGAAGAAATCCGCCGCGAAGACTAAAGCACCCAAGGCAGACAAGCGCGTCGAGCTTCTCTTCGAGATTGGCAGCGAGGAAATTCCCGCCGGGATGCTGCCCAAGGCCGTTAGCGACCTGCAAGCCATCCTCGAGCGCCACCTGACCGCGGAAAACTTCCAGCAGGGCGTAGCCATCGAGACGTTTGGCGGGCCGCGCCGCTTGACCGCCCGGGTCCGCGGACTCCTCGCCAAGCAAGCCGACGCCGAAAATGAAGTCACCGGCCCGCCGAAATCGGTCGCCTACGATCCAACCGGCGCGCCCACGCGCGCCGCGGTCAGCTTTGCCGAGCGCCAGGGCGTAGCGCTGCATCAGCTTTTTCTGGTGCAGACGCCCAAGGGCGAATATCTCGCCGCGAAAGTCACCAGGCGCGGCCGCACGGCACACGAACTCCTGCTGCAAATCCTGCCTCGGGTCATCCACGACCTCCCTTGGCCTCGCACCATGACCTGGACCGGCCTCGACGGCGCGCGTTTTATCCGCCCGATTCGCTGGCTGGTCGGCGTGCTCGATGGTAAGCCGCTCCAATTCACCTTCGGCGGCCTCACTGCAGGCGACACTACGGTCGGCCACCGCTTTCTGGGCAAGCCGAAAATTCAGGTAAAGAGTTTTGCCGATTACGAAAAGAAGCTGCGGGCGAACGGCGTGATTGTCCACCCGGCCGAGCGCCGCGAAAAGATCGAGCGTGAGTTGGCTGCCTACGCGAAGCGCACGGGATTCCACGTGCATCCCGATCCCGACCTGTTGCAACTCGTGACGTATCTCAACGAATTTCCACACGTCATCGAAGGTGGCTTCGATCCAGCGTTCCTGGAGCTGCCCGACGAGATTCTGATCACCGTAATGCGAGGTCACCAAAAGTATTTTGCCGTCGAAAAGAAAGGCGGTTCGCGGCTCAGCGCAGGCGGGGAACTGGCGCCACACTTCCTGGCGGTGATCAATCTGGCCAAGGACTCGCAAGGCCTGATTCGCGCCGGGCACGAACGCGTATTGCGCGCGCGGTTCGCCGATGCGCGCTTCTTCTGGGAATCCGACCAGAAAACGCGCCTCGCCGACATTCTTCCCAAGCTCGAGAAGATTACATACGAATCGCGTCTCGGCAGTTATCACGCCAAGGTCGAACGCATGCGCGCCATCGCCCGCTGGCTCACCGAACAGTGGTACAACCTTGGCATGGTGCAGGCGCACGTGGCCGATGCGGACCGCGCCGCGGAACTTGCCAAATGCGACCTCGCTACGGAAATGGTTCGCGAATTCACCGAGCTGCAGGGGGTGGTGGGCGGCCTCTATGCCCGCGCGCAGGGCGAGCCGGAAGTGGTTGCCGATGCCGTCTACGATCACTATCGTCCGGTTGGCCTGGACGATCCGATCCCGCGCAACCTCATCGGGTGTGCCGTCGCACTGGCGGACAAATTCGACGCCATCACCGGGTGCTTCAGCGTTGGAGTGATCCCAACCGGCTCGAGTGATCCATACGCTTTGCGCCGTGCGGCGCTGGGCATCGTGAAAATCATCCTGGACCAGAAGTTGCCGGTGTCGCTCTCACTTGCCGTGGGTGCCGCGTCCCGCGCGTTGCTCACCAATCCACCGAAGAAACAGGTCACGCCGCAGCAGGAGCAGCAAGTGCTGGAATTCCTGCAGGAGCGCGCGAAGTTCGTGTTAAAAGAGAAGTCCGGCTACGCATACGACGAGGTCGCTGCGGTCTTCCGCACCGGCGCCGACGATTTGGTGGACGTCGAGAAGCGCCTGAAGGCGCTAAAGGCAATCCGCAAATCGCGCAACTTCGAGCCGCTGGCTATCTCCTTCAAGCGCATCCGCAAGATTCTGGAGAAGGCCAACCTGCCCGCCGAGGCACTGCAGAGCGTCAATCCGCAGCTGTTCGAGAAGGAGGCGGAGAAACAGCTCCATATCGCGGTGCGCAAGGCGGCGGCGAGCGTCAGCGTGGACAGGCGGGCGGGAAAGTATCAGGAAGCGCTCGAGGAAATTGCCGGCCTGCGCAAGGCGGTGGACAATTTCTTTGAGGCAGTGATGGTGATGGCCGAGGACGAAGCAGTGCGGAAGAACCGCCTGGCACTTCTGGCGGAGTTGCTGCGTGAGTTCACCACCATCGCGGACTTCTCGGAACTCGGCGGCGAGGGATAGAGGAATTTCCGGTGCGCCCAGGGAACTGAGAAAACCTTCAGAAATTACTTTAAATGTCGGCGCGCCGACATTTTTAGAGTGCGGCGGCTCGACGCCGCTTTTGGGGAGTTAAGAGTTTAGTTGAAGGTTGGATTTGGGAGGCGGTTTTGCGATCCCAAATGCGGAAGCGCCGCTTCCGCTCTCCAAGGTAAACCTTCAGAAATTACTTTAAATGTCGGCGCGCCGACATATTGTGGTGTAGCGGCGGGTCCATCCCGCCCACGCTAAGTTCAGCAAGGTTTCTGCAAGGGTAGACGTCGTAAGACCGCTCCCGGCAGGAATGAGTTTCTTTCGGCGGTTCGGCTGCCGCGCTCCAATCCCAATCGAGCGCGGCGTCGCCCGCCAGTGCAGGCAGTCTACATTTGAAGCGAGGCGTAACGTGAAAAAGTGGGTCTATTTCTTCGGTGCAGGCAAATCGGAAGGCGACGGCGAATGGCGCGATCTTCTGGGCGGCAAAGGCGCGGGTCTGGCGGAGATGACCAAGATTGGTCTCCCCGTGCCCGCGGGTTTTACCATCTCCACGGAAACCTGCGACTATTTCTATAAGAACGGCAAAAAATATCCCTCCGAGCTCAAAAAGCAGGTGATTGACAACGTCAAGAAGCTCGAGAAGGTCACCGGCAAGAAGCTGGGCGACCCCCAAAGCCCGCTGCTCGTCAGCGTGCGCTCCGGCTCCGCGCGCTCCATGCCCGGCATGATGGAAACGATTCTAAACCTCGGCCTGACGGACAAATCGGTCGAAGGCCTGGCCGGCGCAACCGGCAATGAACGCTTCGCCTGCGACGCGTATCGCCGCTTTGTGCAGATGTATTCCACGGTCGTGATGGGCATGTCCAAGGAAGACCTCGAACACCGTCTGCGTGCCATGAAGCAGCGCATCGGCGTGAAAAGCGATACGGAAGTTCCGGCCAGCGGCTGGAAAGATCTCGTCGCGGAATACAAACGGTATTTCAAAGAGAAGTCCGGGCATACTTTTCCCGACGATCCGATGGAGCAGCTCTGGGGCGCGATCGGCGCGGTGTTCGGATCGTGGATGGCGGAGAAGGCGGTCACTTATCGCCGCGTGGAAAAGATTACCGGCCTGCTCGGCACCGCGGTCAACGTGGTGCAGATGGTCTTCGGCAACACGGGAGACAATTCCGGCACGGGCGTCTGCTTCACGCGCGACCCGAGCTCCGGCGAGAAGATCTTCTACGGCGACTATCTGACCAACGCGCAAGGCGAAGACGTGGTGGCCGGTATCCGCACCCCGGTGCACCTCACCGAACTAAAGAAGATCATGCCCAAGGCCTATGCCCAGCTCGAAAAGGTTCGAGTAAAACTTGAAGGTCACTACAAGGACATGCAGGACATGGAGTTTACCATCGAAGAGGGGAAACTCTACATGCTGCAGACGCGCACCGGGAAGCGCACCCCGGCCGCCGCGTTCAAGATCGCCATGGACATGGCCAATGAGAAGCTCATCACGAAGGAAGATGCGGTACTCCGCGTCAAGCCCGAAGATATCGAGCGGCTCTTCTACCCGGTGATCGATTCGAAGGTGGACAGGAAATCGCTGGAGGCCAAAGTTGTCGCGCACGGCATTGATGCCGTGCCCGGCGCGGCGGTCGGGAAGGTGTGTTTCTCCGCTGCCGAAGCCGAAGAGTGGGCCAAGCGCGGCGAAAAGGTGATTCTGGTGCGGCGCGAGACCAGTCCCGAAGACGTCGGCGGAATGGCCGTGGCCCAGGGCATTCTGACGGCGACCGGCGGGAAGACTTCGCACGCGGCCGTGGTGGCGCGCGGCTGGGGGAAGTGCTGCATCGTTGGCGCCGAGTCGCTGGATATTGATTACGCCGCGAAGAAGATGACTGACGGCAAGAGCGGCAAGACGGTGAAGGAAGGCGAATGGCTCACCCTGGACGGCAGCGAAGGCGTAGTCTACGCCGATCAACTGCCTCTAGTGACGCCGGAATTCCCGAAGGCTTACCAGACGATCATGAAGTGGGCCGACGACATCCGCCGCCTGCGCGTGCGCACAAACGCGGACACGCCGCAGGACGCGCGGAAGGCCATTGAATTCGGCGCGGAGGGCATCGGCCTGTGCCGCACGGAGCACATGTTCTTCACCGACTTCGAGTTTCCGGAGAAGAGCGCGGAGCGGCAGCGGGCCATCCAGGAGATGATCCTGGCGGACCACCGGGAAGCGCGCGTGAAGGCGCTGGACAAGTTGTTACCTTTTCAGCGACGTGACTTTATCGGTATCTTTAAAGCGATGGACGGCTTTCCCGTCACCATCCGCCTGATCGATCCGCCGCTGCACGAATTCGTGCCGCACGATCACGCCAAGCAGGCGGAACTCGCCAAGGAACTCGGCATTTCGGTCGAAACCGTGGCGCGCCGCGTGGAGCAGTTGCATGAAGCGAACCCCATGCTCGGCCACCGGGGTTGCCGGCTCTCCATCACTTATCCGGAAATTCTGGAGATGCAGGTGCGCGCCATCATCGAGGCGGCCATCGAGTGCCAGAAAAACAAGGCCAAGGTGCTGCCGGAAATCATGATCCCGCTCACTTTGGATAAGAAGGAACTCGGTATCTTGACCGATGCCACGCGGCGCGTGGCCGACGACCTGATCAAGAAGGCCGGAGTGAAGTTGCCCTACCTGGTCGGCACGATGATCGAGTTACCGCGCGCGGCGTTGCTGGCAGCTGAGATCGCCGAAGTAGCCGAATTCTTCAGCTTCGGTACAAACGACCTGACGCAGACCACCATGGGCCTCTCGCGCGACGACGCGGGCCGCTTCCTGCCCGACTACGTGGACGAGAAGAAGGCGGGCGTTTTCGCCGGCGATCCATTCCAGACGCTGGACGTCAAAGGCGTGGGAATGTTGATCCGCTGGGGCATCGAAAACGGCCGCAAGACGCGTCCTAAGTTGAAGGTTGGGATCTGCGGCGAGCACGGCGGCGACGCGGACAGCGTGAAGTTCTGCCATCAGGTCGGTATGGACTACGTGAGCGCTTCGCCGTTCCGTGTGCCCATTTCGCGGTTGGCGGCGGCGCAGGCCGTGGTCGAAGCGAAGCGCAAGGCCGCAAAGACCAAACGCAAGTAATCATCTGGAGTGCGACGGCGAAGCCGCCGCCTTTCGAGAAGGCTCAGGGGCCGGGTTGCACTCCGGCCCTGTGTTTCCGCGGAGGGCGCACGGAGCCAGGGTGGACCGCATTCCGCGGGGTGCGTCGCGGTGTGGAGAAGACTCCTTCTCTTGGTTGCCGGAGTTGCGTGCCTGCCGGCGCTAGGCGCGCGGATGCTTTGTGCGGCGCCGATCACACTCCATGGGCGAGTGGTAGACGAAAACGGGCTGCCCGTGGCAAACGTTCAAGTAAAACTTGAAGGTTTGTCTGGCGCGAATTTTGTGTCGTCCTCCGACGATGCCGGCTATTTTTCTGTCCCCAATCTGGCACCAGGCGCCTATTCGGTCGAGATCGAGAAGGCCGGCTTCTTCATTTTGCGCGGCCAATCCATTCAGGTTGCGCCGGACGCGACGGAATTTTCCTTTACCCTGAACCACGTCCAGGAAGTCCGCGAAAAAGTGGACGTGATTGCCGACCCCAACCGCATCGAAACTGCCGACACGCAACAGTCCGCGACGCTCACCTCCACCGAAATTTTCTACATTCCGATCCCCAGTTCGCACGACCTGCAACAAAGTCTGATCGCCCTGCCGCCAGTCCTGCGCGACGCCAAGGACATCCTGCACGTGGCGGGGGCGCGGTCCACGGAGTCGCAATTCCTGATGGACGGCTTCGAGGTGGGCAGCCCCGTGGACAACTCCCTGACCATGCGCCTGATTGTGGACGCCGTGCGCAGCGCGGAGGTGGAGACGGGGCGATTTGGCGCGGAATACGCCCACCCTGGCGCGGCGTTGCTGAAGTTCGAGACGCCGGAGGGCGACAACCACTGGCGCTTCAACGCCACGGATTTCATCCCCGGGATCAACGTGCAGGAAGGCGCGCACCTGGGCAATTACTACCCGCGCATCACGTTTTCCGGGCCGATTGTGCGCGACAATTTCTGGTTCCTGCAGTCGTTCAGTGTCAATCACACCTTCGCCGTGCAGAAAGACATCCCCACGGGGCCAAACACCCAGGAAAACTGGGGCGGCGACAGTTTTTCGCGGCTGCTTTGGAACGCCTCGCAGAACGACAGCGTGCACGTCAGCTTTCTCTATAACAATGAGAGCGACGTGAACGCCGGGTTGGACGCGCTGCACCCGCAGACCACGACGCTGGACATCAGCAATAACCGGCTGTTCGGTTCGGTGAAGAATCAGCTGTGGCTGAACCGAACCTTGTTTGAGGTGGGCTTCGCCGAGGATCGCACGTACGGCGATTCGAATCCGCAGGGCAACGCGCCATACCAGTTATTCGTGAACGGTGCGGCAGGGAACTACTACCAGTCGTCGGAACAGAAAAGCCGGCGGCACCAGGTGTTCGCGGACGTGATCCATCCGAACCTGAAATGGCATGGCACGCATACGATTTCCGGCGGCGTGAATTTCTCGATTGTCGAACTGATTCAATATGGCGATCGCGGCGAAATTCAGGCCTACGACAATCAGCAGCGGCTGGTGCGACGCACCACCTTCGCGGGCTACGAGGAATTTGACGTATCGAACGATCTGGCGGGCGGATTCCTGCAGGATAACTGGATCGTGAATCCACATTGGGTGCTGCAGGCGGGAATTCGCGGGGATTGGGACCAGTTCGTGCATGCGGGGATGGCGGAGCCGCGGGCCTCAGTGAATTATTTGCCGTTCGGAAACGACCGCGCGAAATTCTCCATTGGGTGGGGGATCTATAGTATTCCACTGAATCTTTCCGTCATCGGGCAGACGCTGGACCAGCGGCAGGTCGATACGCTGTACGACCCGGCGACCGGGGCGGTCACGGCGGGACCCGCTGCCAGTTCGTTTGTGCTGCCCACGCAGGGATTGCGACAGCCCTACTTTGATATTACGAGCGCCGGCTGGGAGCAACGCTTCGGTCGCAAGACGATCGTCAGCGTGGAATTGCTGGCCCGCAACGGGCATCGCGGGCTGGCGTATGAAACGCTGGCCCCCGGACAAATCGGCAGCGAGTTTCTGTTGCAGACTTCGCGGCGCGACAAATATCGCGCGGCCACCGTGTCCGCCCGGCACTCGTTTGCCAATGGCGCTGCTCTGTTCGGAAGCTATACGCGTTCGAAGGCCAACACGGATCAAGACCTCGATCCCGTCCTGGGCCAACTCTATTTCGCCGCGCAGCAGGGAGGCCCGCTTTCGTGGGATGCGCCGAATCGCGTGCTCTCCTGGGGCACGTTTCCGACGCGAATCTGGGGCATCGAAGTGGCCTATTTGTTTGAATACCGCACCGGGTACCCGTTCAGCAGCATCAACCAGCAGCAGTTTCTGGTTGGCGCGCCGAATGATCGGCGATTTCCGGATTACGCGAGCCTGAACCTGAGCCTGGAGAAGAAATTCCGCTTCCGCCATTATCTGTTTGCGGCGCGCGGCTCGGTGATCAACATTACCGACCGGCAGAATCCGGACGTGGTGGTGAACAACGTGGACGCGATCGGCGTCAACCCGGGATATCTCACGTTTGAGGGCGGACAAGGCCGCGCGTTCACCGGCCGCCTTCGCTTCCTCGGCAAACTTTGAGCATGGTTTCAGAGGTTAAAGATGCGGGGGGTGAGCAATGCCGGAGGTGACGCAGAACCAGAGGACGGCGAGAAACACCGTTGCGGCGACCGTCAGGCCGGCCACGATTCGGGAAGCGGTGGATACGCCCGGGCGTCGCAGCAACAGGATCTGACCGACCAGCAGCACGACACACCCGATACCCATCGCAGCAAACATCGTCAGCCAGAGCGGGCTCGGCGGCTCAGGGACAAGCGAGGGAAAATCCTGAAAACGCGTCTGAACCCAAGGATCGATCCACACGTTTTCCACAGACACGGCACCGACACATGCCGTGAGAACCCAAGTGAGGCTCAGAGTCAGCGACTTTCGGCTGGACGGCGCGAAAGTGGATGAAGCCATATAAATCCCGCAAAAAATCGAACAGCGCAGGGGATTGTAAACCAGGATGAGTTATGGCTCCAGCACAAGATTGAGAATACCGAGGTAAGGGAATCATGAGTACCGGTACGTATTTCTCTGCCAGCGCGGACGTCTAAACCCCTCGGGGTTTTGGGATGCGGCGGAGGGGAGTAGACTGGAAGCCACACATTTAGCAAAGAGTTGCCTCTCCGGCGCGGCCTGGGAATTTGCGAGCAGCGGGCTCGAGCGGAGGACGCGAAAATCGAGGGAGAGAGCGATGAGCCTGACGTGTAAATCGCAATTGGCAGGATGGGCTGCGCTGGGAGCGGCGTTGTCGGTGGGCTTGCTGGTTTCGGGCGCCTGGCTCAAGGCAGCCCCGCCGCAGACACCGGAGGCGGTCCACGGCGTCGAGGTCGCGAACATGGACCCGGCGGTGAAGCCCGGCGACGATTTTTACCGCTATTGCAATGGAAGTTGGATCGCGCGGCAAGTGATCCCGCCGGATCGTGCAGCGGTGGGCGTCTTTCTGGAGCTGCGGGACAAAAGCGATCAGCGCGTGAAGGGCTTGATTGAGGAAGCGGTGAAAGCCAAGGGCGCCGAGGGGAGCAACACCCGAAAGATCGCGGACTTCTACAACGCATACATGGACGAAGCGGAAATCGAAGCGAAGGGCAAGGAGCCGCTGAGGGCGCAACTCGCCGAGTTTGCGGCGATCAAGGACAAAAAGGAGTTGGCGTTCGCTCTCGGGAAGTCGCTGCGTGCCGACGTCGACGCGCTAAACAACACGAATTTTCACACGCCGAACCTGTTCGGCGTGTGGGTGGCCCCGGACTTCAACGATTCCGAGCACTACGCTCCGTATTTGCTGGAGGGGGGATTGCAAATGCCGGACCGGGAATATTACCTGGGGCAGAGCGACCGAATGAAAACGCTGCGCGAGGAATACCAGGCGCACGTGGCGGCGATGCTGAAGCTGGCGGGATTTTCCGAGCCGGAGGCGCGGGCGGCGAAGATCGTGGAACTCGAGCACGCCATCGCCGAGAAGCATTTGACGCTGGCGCAGAATGAAGACATTCACAATGCGAACAATCCATGGAAGCGCAGCGAGTTTGCTGCGGAAGCGCCGGGGTTGGACTGGGCGGAATATTTCCGCGGAGCGGGGCTTGAGAAATGGGATAACTTCATCGTATGGCAGCCGAGCGCGTTCGCGGGCGAATCGGCGCTGGTGGCTTCCGAGTCGCTGGATGCGTGGAAAGACTGGCTGGCTTACCACTACATCGAGGCGTATGCCGATGTTCTGCCCAAGGCGTTTGCCGACGAGCGTTTCGCATTCTTCGGCAAGGCGCTGACGGGCGCTGCGCAACAGCGTCCGCGCTGGCAGCGCGCAATTGTGCTGGAGAACCGCCATCTGGGCGATGCCATCGGACAGATGTACGCGAAGGAATATTTCCCGCCGGCGGCGCGAGCGCAGGTGGAGACGATGGTGGCGAATATCAAGGAGGCGTTCCGCAAGCGAATTGACGCGCTGACGTGGATGAATCCGGCGACGAAAGCCGAGGCGAAGGAAAAATTGAGCACGCTGTATGTGGGCATCGGCTACACGGACGAGTGGCAGGGCTACACGCGCTACGAGGTGAAGCCGGACGATGCGTTCGGAAACGAGTGGCGCGCGAGCCTGTTTTACTATCACGAGAAGTTGGCGCGGATGGGAAAGACCGTGAACCGGCGCGAGTGGTCCATGACGCCGCAGACGGTGAATGCGGTGAATCTGCCGTTGCAGAACGCGCTGAATTTCCCAGCCGCGATCCTCGAGCCGCCATTTTTCGATCCGAAGGCCACGGACGCGTTCAACTACGGCGCGATCGGATCGGTAATCGGGCACGAGGTGAGCCACACGTTTGACACGGAAGGCGCGGCATTCGACGCGAAGGGCCGAGTGCGCAACTGGTGGACGCCGGAGGACCTCGCGCATTTCGAGGCTTCGACGCAGAAATTGGCGGAGCAATATGACACTTACCATCCGTTCCCCGATCTGGCGCTGAACGGAAAACAGACGCTGGCGGAAAACATCGCGGACGTCGCGGGAATCGCGGCATCTTACGACGCGTATCACGCGGCGCTGGGAACAAAGAAAGCTCCCGAACAGGCCGGCTTCACCGGGGAGCAGCAATTTTTCCTGGCGTATGGGCAGACCCGCGCGAGCAAGCCGCGGGAAAGCGCGCTGCGCCAGCAGGTGCTGACCGATTCCCACTCACCTTCGGAATACCGCACCGACACGGTACGCAACATTGACGCGTGGTATCCGGCGTTCGACGTGAAGCCGGGCGAGAAGCTCTATCTGGCGCCGGACGAGCGCGTGAGGATCTGGTAGACGGGGTGCCGCGAGTGGATAAGTCGCCTCAGCCAACTCCAAGCAAGAACAATACGTTGAGATCCTTCGCCCATCCTCGTCCCTCGCGGAAGGCGCTCGGGATGACACGGCAACTTTACCGTGACCCGAATATGCGCTAGGCGGTGGCGGAACGGGCGGCGCCGACGGACTTGGCGAGGAATTCGCGCATGGCGGTGGCGATTTCGTCGAGGTGTGTTTCGAGGGCGAAGTGGCCGGTGTCGAGGAATTGCACCGTAGCGTTGGGATTGTCGCGGCGAAAAGCCTCGGCCCCCATGGGAATGAAATAGGGATCGTGCTGTCCCCAGATCGCAAGAAGCGGCGGCTGAGAGGCGCGGAAGTAGCGATGGAATTCGGGATAGAGCTTCAGGTTGTCCGCATAATCCAGGAATAGATCGAGTTGGATGTCCATGTTGCCGGGACGGGCGATGAGCGCGGCGTCGAGGGCGTAGCTTTCCGGCGCGATGAGTTCCGGGCGCGCCATGCCTGCCCCATATTCGCGGCGGATGCCTTCCGTGGTGAAGGCGCCGCGGAGGAGTTCGCGATTTTCCGTGGTCGGGTTCGACCAGTAGCGGCGAATGGGCGCCCAGGCGTCGCCTAAGCCCTCTTCATAGGCGTTTCCGTTTTGCGAAATGATCGCCGTGACACGTTCGGGACGGGCCATGGCCAGGCGGAAGCCAGTGGGCGCCCCGTAGTCGAAAACGTAAAGAGCGTAAGATCTCAGGCGCAGCGCGTCGGTGAAGGCCAGCATGGTTTGCGCGAGTGCGTTGAATGTGTAGCGGTAGTCGCGCATTTCGGGGACTTCGGTGAAGCCAAAGCCGGGAAGGTCCGGAGCAATCACGCGATAGCGGTCGGCGAGCCGGGGAATCAGTGCACGAAACTGGAAAGAAGATGTGGGATAGCCGTGCAGCAGGAGCACGACTGGCGCGTCGGCGGGACCGGCTTCTCGGTAGAAGACGTTGACGCCGTCGGCTTCGACGTAATGATGCGCAATCCCGGGAACTCCGATCGCTGCGCTGCGTGCCGATGCGGATGCTGCTGCTTCGGTGGCGGCTTGCTGCGTTGCGGCAGGTTTCATGCCGGCAAAGAGCGCGTTGAGCCCTTCCGCCATCGTTGGGTGAGTGAGAACTGCGTCGCGCAGCACGGTGAACGGCGCGCCTGTCATCATGGCGGTTTGTACGACGGCGAGCACCTCGCCGGCCTCGGGTCCCAACATTGTGAATCCGAGGATACGGTCGCTGGCACAGTCGATCACGGCTTTCATCATGCCGCGGGTTTCGTCGAGGGTTCGCGTGCGAAGCACGCCAAGTATCGGTAGTTTGGCGATGCGAACGGGGAGGCCGAGCAGAGTGGCTTGCGCCTCCGAGAGGCCGATTTGCGCCAGCGGGGGATCGGTGAACAGGCAGGAAGGCATCAGGCGGCCCGAAGTGGAACGATGTTTGCCCGCGAGGGTGTCCCGGATCACGCGGAAATCGTCGAACGAGGCGTGGGTGAACTGCGGGCTGCCGGCGCACTCGCCGATGGCCCAGACGTGCGGCGCGGTGGTTTGCAGGCGATCGTTCACGCGAATGTAGCCGTCTTGATTGAGATCGACGCCCGCTAACTCCAGGCCGATGCCGGAGGTGTTGGGACTGCGACCAGCGGCGACCAGGATGTCGGTGCCGGTGATGCTACGTTCGCCGGAGTTGGTGCGCACCTGAAGACATACGCTTTCGCCGGAGCGCCCCCGCACGCTGAGGGTCTCGGTGGAGGTCAGGATTTCGATGCCTTCTGCGGCAAGAATCTGTTGCAGTTCAGAAACGAGTTCGGTGTCTTCCCTGGGAATGAGTTGCGGCGCGTTTTGCAGGATGGTGACGCGGCTACCGAAGCGGCGATACGCTTGCGCGAATTCCAGGCCGACGTAGCCTCCGCCGATGACGATCAAATGGTCGGGAAGGCGATCGAGCTCGAGGACTTCGATATGTGTGTGTGGGCCGCACTCGAGAAGACCAGGAATCGGAGGAATGGAAGCGCGGGTGCCGAGATTGAGAAAGAGGCGCTCGGCCGCAAGCGAGCGCGTGCCGGCTTCGTTGAGGCTGACTTCGATCGTCAGTGGACCGGTGAAGCGCGCCTCGCCCATGAGGAGTTCCGCGCCAGTGGCGCGGTAGCGGTCGCGGTGCAAGGTGATGAGGCCATCCACCATGGCGCGCTTGCGAGCGCGAACGGCGCCCAGGTCCACGGGGCCTGAGTGTGGGACGCTGCCGAACTTGTCGGCGCGATGGACCAGGTCGGCAACCTTGGCACTCCAGATCTCGTTTTTGCTGGGGAGGCAATTGATATTCGGGCAGGAGCCGCCGATCCAGCGCCGCTCGACGACGATGGTCTTCTCGCCCGAGGAGGCGAGGTGCCAGGCAAGAAATTTTCCGCCTTCGCCGCTTCCAATGATGATGTTCTTGTAAGCTTCTGGCATATCGAGTTCCTTCCAAGGCCGGGAAGCTGCCGGCGAGACAGGGGAGCGAGTGGCGGGAATCAAATCATACCACGCGACCGGAACACCGAGGGCCCTGTGCGACACCGGGAGGAGGCGCACCCGCTTCCTTGGAAAATTTCGACACCAATGAATTGGATGCGACGAAAACGGCGGAGGCACCCGCTGGCCGGATTTTAAATTTTGTTAATACGCGAACGCTGAGGGCGGCAAGAACGAGCGCAGGCGAGAAAGCAGCTCTTCAAATTGAGGAATGTCGTTCGGCGACACGGCGCGAAGCTGCAGGCCAAGCCCTTCGCCTTTCGTAGCGTAGCGCACGTTTGCGTCCGCGCGGATGCGCCCCTCTTGGACAAGGAAATGCAGTTGGACCACGTCGCCCTCGGATTTGCGAAAGCGAGTTTCGAGAAAAAGCCCGGCGGGGCTCAAATCGCGGACCCGGGAGACATCGTGGTGCGGATGGGCCTCCCAATAGACCCATACTCCAGAGGAGGGAAGCCGGGGTATGCGCCTGCGAGCAGGAGAACTAGGCGTAAGCATGACGAACCACCGTAATTAGATTTGGCCTGGCGGTCGTTTCGGGCGGGGAGGGAAAGACCGATTGTTGGAGAGGATTATCGCTCAAAATTAGACAGTGTCAATCTGGGAATTTGCTAATGGTCGGAGAAAGTCGCGCAAATGGTCGAAAACGAGCCGAATCCGAGCCCAACGAGGGGCTGGGGGAGCATCGCCACACTGTTTGGGATGGTGCTATGGTTCCCCGGGGAGGCCGAGGCAGGGCTAGTGGGGCGCCAATGGTGCTGGTAGGAGAGTACCAGAAAAGTGAGGTTCAATTTGGTACCGGTCCGCTATTCGCAGGGGCGTGTGGTTTCCATAGCATACAGAGAGTGTGGAACTGGTTCGTTCTCGTGGCGTCCACGCTGGGCTTCGCCCAGTTCGGCTGGATCTCGACGCGCACCAGGGCCTGGCAGGATGCAACGCTTGGCAGAGGCTGAACAGCGGAATTCTGGAGAGCAGGCGGAGGTCAAGGCAGCATGGCGATTTTGCACTGTAGAAGTATTGAACGGCGACGGACGGCACGTGCGGTGGTGACCATCGAGATGGTGGTGACCGGCCTGGACGACACGAAACACAAATTTCAATTCTTGACCAAGACGACTTCGGTGAGTGCCAATGGCGGCGTGATCCAGCTGGATGTTCCGCTGCCAGTGGGCCAGAAATTCCACATGGTGAACGAGTTCAATCGCAAGAAAGCGGCGTGCCGGATCGTGTCCGTGCGAGCGGGCAAAGAAGGAAAGCTGCTTGGAGCGTTTGAATTGCTATGCGCCGAAACGCACTTCTGGGGCATGGTGTTTCCCTCGGCGGGCGCGAAGCCGATGAAGCGCGTATTCGTGCCGAAGGCGGTTGTGGCGCGATAGGGTGAGTGCGGGCAGGTACGAGGAAATGGGTAATAGCTGACACTTCGCTCTTCCCGCCGCGCGAAGCCGGGAATGAATTTTCGTATTGAGAAAACTGGGGAAGTGGTTCCGCGGCGATGCTCCGTAATGGGGCATATTTCTCTACTTGAAAACCCTTCGCGAGCGCGGCCAGCCTGAAGTCCGTATTCGCCTGAAAAACAAAGAGTAAAGCGGTACGTACGGGAACGTAGGCGGAGTTGTGGTCCGCGGCATGCACGGACTACCTGCCATACGGAGCGGACTGGAACTTGTCCGAAGCTGCCACATCGGGCCCGCCAAGTGTCGTAACGGAGAGGCGAAAGCACACAAGGCATCAGTGGGTGCAACGCGTGCTGGTGCGGCTGGGCGATGGAAAGCTGTATGAAGGCACGAGTGTGGAGATCGGGCGAGGAGGAATTTCGGCTGTTTTGATGGGTGTGGCGATGAAAGTGGGCGAACGGGTGGAGTTCGAGCACGTGATGGGCATGAACCTGGCCGCCGAAGTGCGCCGGATTCACAAACACCTTTACGGATTCGCATTTCTTGGTCTGAGCGCCGAGCAGGATATGGTATTGACGGAGAAGTGCCACCGGCTGCCGCTATTCCGGACCATGCTGGATATCTGAACGAGTGGGAAGTACACATTTCCCGTTACCACTGATCGGTCTCGAACGCAAAAAAAGACAATAGAAAATAACACGTAGAAAATGAAAAATCGGTCCCCGATTTTAACGTCTTGGTGTGACGGGCGATGGGCCAGTTGCGTTGCTGCGTGTGGGTAGATGGCATAGACTGCGGACCGTGCACGAAGAACTGAAAAACCTGGTGGTGGTGATGGTGACCACGCGGAATCCGCTGAATTTGGGAGCGGTGGCGCGAGCGATGAGCAATTTCGGGGCGAGGGAACTGCGCGCCGTCCAGCCGTTCGGGAAGGCGTGGAGAGAGGCGCGGTCGGCGGTGGGCGCGAGCGAAGTGATGGCCGGGGCGAAAGAATTCGCAACGGTGGCCGAAGCGGTGGCGGACTGCACGCTGGTTGTGGGGACGACCTCGGTCGGGAACCGGGAGCTGAAGCATCCTCTGCGGGACCTGGCAGAGGCCGCGCCTTTGCTTCGCGCGCGGGCGCGAACCGGGCGCGTGGCGATGCTGTTCGGGTCGGAGAAGCGGGGTCTTTCAAACGAGGATCTGAGCTATTGCCACTGGCTCTTGCGGATTCCGACGCGGGAGGAGCACCGGTCCATGAATCTGGGGCAGGCCGCGGCGGTGGTGCTGTACGAATTGGGAAGTGAACGAGGCAAGGGATTCGGTGATGTGGGGCCCGAGTTTGTGTCCGCCACCGTTGGGAAAGAAGGGCGTAACGCAGAGGCACAGAGAACGCGGAGTGAAGTGAAGAAGGGCAGGAAGATCTCAACGCGGGACGCGGAAAGAAACACAGGAGAAAAACCCGCACCCTTCATAACGGAGGTTGCGGCACCCACGCTTCCTGTGGCGCGAAGATTCGCAGAGATGGAAGTAGTGGAGCGGGTCGGCGAGGTGATGCTGGAGGCATTGGTGAAAAGCGGGTACGTGGGGCCGCGCAAGAGGGAACTAGCGGAGGAAAAGTTGCGGCGGATGTTGAGGAGATTTTCGATGGAAGCGAGAGATGCAGAAGTGTTCTTGGGGATGATGAGAAAGATCGTGGAAAGCATGGAAGCAAAGAAGTGATGAACTAGCGAAGTAGCGATGTAACCCAAATGCACGAGGGCCTGCCTGCCGCGTCCGAACTTCGCCACGCCGTTATTGTATTGTTTCGATTTCTTGAAGGGGTCTGTGCCGGGAACTACACGGGAGAGGGGGCCGGCGCGGAGACCGGCGTGTGCTGAAAGCTGAGCATTTCCTCGAACTGGATGCCATAGCCAAGATCGCCGCTGGGCAACCTGCGTTCGTGGACGACCCGGCCGCTGCATTCGAGCGTGGCGCGTCCGTTGCCGGAAAGATAGGTGGGAACGCGGAGGGTCAGCGCGAGCGGCTCGCCGATTTTCAGGCGCAGGGGACTGCGCATAAAAAGACCGGTGCGCGAGATGTTGGAGGTTTCCGAGACGATTTCGGGATCGGCCGTGCCCATATCACTGGAGTGAAAGCGTAACGGGATCTGCAAGGCTTGCCTGGGACAAATGCGTTTCTCGAGTTTCTGCACGGGCGTTTCCTGACGCGCACGGAGAGGCCGCCGCGAAACCTGGAATTTTGGGAAGGGTGAGGAAGGAACGATAGCTTATGGTGGAGAAAAGTCAAGTACCAATAGAATTGGAGCTTTCTAATCCGCCTGAAATGGGAGATTTTCCGAGGAAGGATGTTTTGGGGTGAAGGGGAAAACCGGAGGCTGGGAGCGAAGGAATGGAGTCGCAGGCGAAAGGCGGCGTTGCCGAGAAGATTTCACCCTACGTCGCAAACACCGGAAGCCCCTACGGGTGAGGCAGCTTGCCGGATAAAGTGCGTCGCGAATCTTCTGGACCGGCCCCACTCGGGTACACGGCGGCAAGGGCCGGGGCCAGCGGAGGGATGTGAACCTGGCGAAACGGGTGCGTGAGGCGAATTCCGTATCCGAGCAGGCCATCAGGCAGCAGTCGCTCGTGGACAACTTCGCCCAGCGAATGTATGAAAGCGCGCGCGCTTCCAGAGATGGCGGTGGGGACCCGGAGCTTCATCGAGAGTTGCGACCCGATTTTCAAGCGCAGGGGACTGCGCAGGAAAAGCCCGCCGCGGGAGATGTTGGCGGTCTTCGAGGAAATGTCCGAGAGATCGGACTCCAACAAAATAATTTGGAACCATAGAGGAATTTCGAGCGGCTGACGCGGATCGTAGCGTTTCTCCGACTGGGACACGGGTTTCTCCTTGCCCGATCGGAGAGGACGAAGCGGGAGAACTTCGGTAAATGGGAGTGGCAGAATAACGCCTGTGGAAAAAAGGTCAAGTACCGATTGCATAGTAAATACGTACTGGTGCTTTGGGGGTTACGAGGAAAAATCTGCCGCGGAACGTTGAAGTTGATGCGATCGAAAAATATCTTCTCGAAGAGGGTGGTGGACCGAGGCGGTCGCGAACAAGAGAGGAACGGAAGTTCGGCGCGCACACACGCGGATTAAATGGGAGAGCGATTGCGAAACATATGACTGCGGCGGTGAGCCAGATTGAATCGCGGCGCTCAGGTGGGCATCTTTAGAAAGAAATAGAGGCCGAGAAAGAAAAAGATTAGGTCGGGGGACCAAGCGGCGAGGAAGGGAGGGAGTTGGCCGATGCCGCCCATGGCTTCGAGGAGGGCGGCGATGGCCCAGTAGGTGATGCCGATGCCGACTCCCAGGGCGATGCCGCCGATGGCGCCGCGGCTGCCGACGAGGATGGCGAAGGGAATCGCGAGCAGCATGCTGATGGGAGCGATGAGCGGGTAAGCGATTTTCTTGTGCCACTGCACGGTGAGGGAAGAGACGTCAAATCCGGCGAGGCGCAAGCCGTCAATATAGTGGCGCAGGTCGCGCCAGCTCATCTGGAAGGCCTGGATGACTTCGCGATTGAAGTAGGAAGGCGGCTCGACAAGTTCAGGGAGGGAAGTCACCTTAAAGGGCGCGTAATGTTCGACCGTGCCATCGGAAAAATCGCGGACCCACCCAGTCTCGAGGGCCCAGGCTTTTTCGGTGTCCAGCCATTGTGCGCGATTGGCGAAGACGCGGCGCTTCATCTGAAAGGTGGCGGGATCGAGTTCGATGACGCTGAGGCCGCCGAAGACTTTTTGTGTGGGATCGAAGTAGTCGTAATTGTAGACCTTGGAATTTTCCCCGAAAATCCACCGCTGCGGCCGGGTGTAGGTCTGCGGCGGTTTGCCTTTGATCTGGTTGCGGAGGGCGTCCTGGCGCTGGTTGGCGTAAGGGAGGTAGGTGTCGTCGAGCACGAGCAAGGCACCGGCGAGGACGACGCCGCAAACCAGCAGCGGCAAGGCCAGGCGATAGAGACTGATACCGCTGGCCTTGAAGGCAACAATTTCGTTGTTCTTGCTGAGGACCCCAAGCGTGACGAGGGTGGCGACGAGCGCGGTGAGCGGAGAAAGCTGATAGAGGAGGTACGGAATCAGGTAACGAAAATAGCTGACGACGACGAGAAAGGCGATGCGGTGACGCGCGATGTCGTCGAGGAGTTCAAAGAAAGTGAAGGTTTCCAACAGAAAGATAAATGCGGCCAGGATGACGAGGAAGTAATAGAAGAAACGGCGGAGCACGTACAGGTCGACAATCGTGGGGAAATTGGAGGAGCTTCGGGGAAACGGTTCCGGGAGCAGATCGCCATTTTCAGAGGGAAGCGGAGCGCGTGTCTTGAGCAGAAGTCGGCGGCGCCGGAGCAGCCTGCGGAAAGCGATGAAGCGGGCCAGAAAAGATAGGGGCGTGAGTTCGCTCCAATAGCGCTCCATGCGCGGGAGCAGCGCAAGCCCGACGAGTGTAAGAATGAGGTTCGCCGCCCACATACCCCAGAACGGCGTGACGAGCCCCTGGCGGGCGAGCCCGGCTCCCACGACGAAGATGAGGTAGTATCCGGCGATGATCAACACGGAGAGTAGCGTGCCCGCGGCTCGGCCGCCGCGGCGGGGCTGCGCTCCGAGGGGAACGGCGATGAGCGCGAAGGCGAAGCACGCGAAAGGGAAAGCGAAGCGTTGGTAGACTTCCACGCGGGCGTCGCGCCAACGCGGACCGTGGTCGCGCGAGAGATCGCGGAGGGAACGTTCGGGGATGGTGAGGGCACGCTCCTTGGCGGAGGTGAGTGAACTGAACTCGATGGGCCAATCGCTGCGCTCGAAAGCGGTGACGGAATACTGGTCGGGATGCTCGCGTTGGAATTCGTGGGTGGTGCCGGCGTTGAGGTGAAGCTCGAGTTTGCCGAGGGCGGGTTCGGCGATGACGATGGCATCCTGGGCGAGAGTGATGCGGGAGCCGGATTCGCCGCTGGTTTCGAAAAGGAAGACGCCGTGCCAGTGGGTGCCGCTGGCGGAAACGTCGTTAATGTAGAGGACGATGTGAGGGAATCGCTCGTCGAATACGCGAGGCTGCACCTGGAAAGAGATTTGGGAAGTGATAAGCGAGGTTTCGATGTCGCGGAGGGCACGCAGGCTGCGGGGGGCGAGCACGAGCGTCATGAGCAAGGTGAGCGCCACGCCGACGGCGGCGAGGACGCCGACGGGAAGAAGGATGCGCTTACGGCTGATGCCCAGGGAGGTGAGGGCGATGATTTCGCTGTCCATGGACATGCGGCCGAGACCAAGCAGCACGCCGATGAGGACGGCCATGGGGATAGTGAAGACGAGAATGCCGGGGAGGATGCAAAGGAACAGGGTCAGGATTTGCGAGCCGGAGCCCGAATGGCGGACGAACAACTCCATCAGGCGAACAAGTTTTGGAACGAAGAGAACGAAGGTGAAGATGAGGAGACCAAGGAGCGCGTGACGAACGATTTCGCGAACTATGTACCGATCGAGGATGCGCATGGCGCGAATGGGCAGTGTAACATGGGGGAGTCTCTGGAAGTTGTGGAGGGGCTGGAATTTGCGCTTTGTTTTTTGTTTGAAGTAGTAGGCGGCGGACCGGGCGAGCGATAACCAGCGAGCAGCGAGCAGAAGGCAAGCGGCGGAAGGGAAAGTATTGCGCACGGGCGACTGAGTGGGGAATGATTCTTGTTTGCCGCGCGCTGTTCGCTGCTAACCGGTGGCGAGGGCAGAGCTTCCAAGTTAGGCAGTCGAACGGCCAACTGGAAATCGCAATGACCCGACTGAAGGGACACTGATGCAACGGGTACACCTGGTGGTGCTGTGGCACATGCACCAGCCGCAATACCGCGATCCGGAGACGGGACATTACGTGCTGCCGTGGACGCGGCTGCACGCCACGAAGGATTACTACGGCATGGTCAAGCTTATGGAAGAGGCGCCGAACTTCCATGCCACGTTCAACATGGTGCCGTCGCTGTGCATGCAACTCGAGGAGTACGCGAGCGGGCAATTCAAGGAGCCGTGGTTCGAGCTGGCGTTCAAAGACGCGGATCAACTAACGCGGGAAGACAAGACCGAACTCCTGGCGCGGGCGTTCCAGGTGAATCACGAGCGGCTGCTGACGAGGTGGCCGAGATTTCTGGAGCTATACGAGTGGTCGCGCGCGGCAGGCGGAGCACAGGCGTTGATTACGTTTCGCGCACGGGACTGGCGGGATTTGCAGGTGCTCTCGCAACTGGCGTGGATGGAGGAGGAGTGGTTTTCGAAGGATCCGGTGATCAGCCGGCTATCGAATCGTGGGAAGGATTTTACTGCGAAGGACAAAGCGGATTTGAAGGCCAAGCAGTTGGAATTACTCGCACTGGTGCTGCCGGCTTATCGCGAAGCGGCAACCCGCGGACAGATTGAAATCAGCACCACGCCGTTTTACCACCCGATCCTGCCGCTGCTGTGCGATTCGGACGTGGCGCGCGTGGCGAATCCGGGGACGCCGCTGCCGCGGCGGGCGTTTCGCAGGCCGGAAGACGCGCGGGAACAGTTGCGCCGGGCGAGGGAGTATCACGAGCGGATTTTCGGGGCGAAGCCAGCGGGGCTGTGGCCGAGCGAAGGGTCGGTGTCCGATCAATCCATGGCGATCGCGGCGGAAGAAGGGTTCCAGTGGTTCGGTACCGATGAAGGCGTGCTCGGCAGGACGCTGAACGTGGGATTCTTCCGGGATTCCTCGGGGATTGCGGCAAACGCGGAGCGCTTGTACCAGCCGTGGCGGGTGCAAATGCCGTCGACGGGAATCACGGGTTTGTTTCGCGATCACCACATTTCCGACCTGATCGGATTCGTGTACAGCCGGATGGACAGCAAGGGCGCGGTGGCGGATTTGCATGGAAGGCTGCGGCATATCGGCGAGTCCGTGAAGAGCGAAAAGCCGCTGACGGTGTGCATTTTTCTGGACGGCGAGAACGCCTGGGAATACTACCCGGGGAACGGGCGCGAATTCCTGCGCGATTTCTACAAGCGGATCGCGGGCGACCAGGATTTTCGCGCGCTGACGGCGACCGAAGCGATTGCCGCGGCCGATGGCCTCGGCACGACAAACACAATTTTCCCAGCTTCGTGGATCAACGCGAACTTCGACGTGTGGATTGGGGACAAGGAAGACGTGGACGCTTGGGACCTGCTGTGGGACGCGAGAGAGACGTACGCCAAGTCCCTGGATGCATTCCAAAAAGGACGGCCGGACGGACCGACGAAAGAAGGACTGAACGAGGCGCAAGAGTCGCTGCTGGCGGCGGAAGGCAGCGACTGGTGCTGGTGGTTTGGACCAGAGCACAGCACGGCGAACGACGCAGAATTTGACGCGCTCTACCGGAAACATTTGACGGGTGTTTACCTGGCGCTGAATCAGGTGGCGCCGGAAGAGCTGGCGAAGCCGATCAAACACGTGACGGAGCGCGCGTACCAGACGGCGCCGTCCGAGATTCTCAAGGTGAAAGTGGACGGGGTGGATTCCAGCTATTTCGAGTGGCTCGGCGCGGGCGTGTACTCGCCGGAGCGGCGGGACGGCTCAATGCACGGACGAACGTACTACCTGAAGGAATTGCGGTATGGATTCGAGGAGGAGCGGTTCGCGCTGCGCGTGGATTGTTTTGCGGAGAGCCTGTGCGAACTGGACAATCCGGAATTCCGGATCGTGTTTGGCGCGGAGGAAGAGTTGACGGTGATGGTGAAACTGGAGCGTGGGAGGGTGAAGGAATTCGCCGTAGAGAAGGGCCGTGTGTGCCTGCTGAACCCTGAAGAGATTGTGGAAGTGGGGTTCCAGCGGACACTAGAGGTTGCGGTGAAGCGGGACGCGCTGGCGCTCGAGGGACTTTCGAAATTCACCGTGGGTGTGGCGCTGTGGCACGGCGGCTTGCCCATTGACGTGCTGCCGGCGGAGGGTTTTTTCGACGTACAGTTGGGGGAAGAAAATTCGGCGTGGGCGGTGGTGAAGAAGAATTGACCGCGCTGCCACGGATTGCGCGAAAAGATCGTTGCCGGTCATGCGAGATGATTGACGCGGAGGACGATTTTGCCGCGAGGGTGAGGCGCACCGGCGAGCATTTCGTGGGCGGCGCGGACCTGATCGAGCGGTAGGACAGCGCCGACCCGGGTGGAGAGATGGTGTTGCTCGAAGAGCTGCGTGAGCGCGTTGAGCCGTGCGGTGGTGACCTCGACTAGGAAGAACGTGGCGTGGATGCCGGCGGGAATTTCCTCCGGAGGAATCGGCGAGACGGCAGACACGAGCGAGCCGCCGGGCTTGAGCACCTCGAACGAGCGGCGGCGCGTTTCGCCTCCGACCAGATCGAGAACGGCGTCGACGCCGGAGACCTGGGTTTCAAACGGAGTGGCACGGTAGTCATAGACTTGATCGGCGCCGAGGGATTTCACGTAGGCGACATCCTGTGCGGAAGCGGTCGCGATTGCGCGGAGTCCGGCCGATTTGGCGAGCTGCACGGCGTAAGCGCCTACGTTGCCGCCGGCTCCCTGGATCAGGACGGTTTGGCCGGACTTCACTTTGGCGTACTCGAACAGCATCTGCCAGGCGGTGACGGCAACGACGGGGACCGAGGCGGCTTCGACGTCGGTTATGGTCGCAGGTTTGCGCGCGATCATGCCCGCTTTCGCGACGGCGAGTTGCGCGTAGGCTCCAACAAAGAGCGGATTGGTGACGCCGTAGACCGGCTCGCCGGGCTGAAAGCCGGAAACGCCGCTACCTAGTTGTGCGATGGTTCCCGCCAAATCTGATCCCAACGCAATCGGAAGCGTCACGCTGACCTGGCTTTTGTGCTCGCGGATCCAGGCATCCCAGGGACCGACGCCGGCGGCATTTACGCGAATGAGCACTTCGCCCGAGGCGGGCGAGGGCGTAGGGATGTCTTCGACGACGAGAACTTCGGGCGAACCGAACGTGCGAATCCTGGCTGCTTTCATACCCCCACCCTTCTGGCGCGGCGCAATTCGGCCGACCGCCCTTCGAGGAACGGACAAGAGAGAACCAGAGTACACTTGGCGCCCAAGGTGCGCAGCCGGAGAGGTTCTCGGGGACAGCCGAAGGGGCAAATTGCTTCGTCGGGCAGTTCAAAGAGTTCTGGAAGTCACTCGAAACAAAACTATTAGCTGTTCAAAAGGAGTTGAATACCGGATAAATTGACGGGCTCTTCGTCCGCGATTATTTCTTGGTGTGTCGCACAGAGGTCCCGTTCCCGGGTTTGCTGGTCCCCGCCCGGGAACCGCCGCCGGGCCCGCTTGTGTGGACTCACAGGAGGACCATTGTCTCGCCTACGATATTTGACCGCGACTCTCTCAGTTGTGTGCTTGTTTCCTTTTGCCGCTTCCGCCGACACGACTTCCTACACCGGAACGCTGTCGGATTCCGCCGATAGTTTCACGCTGGCGTTTTCACTCCCAGGGCCCGGCACCGAGGCAGTTAGCGTGCAGACCTTCGGATTTGGAGGCGGAACGAACGGCGCAGGAACCAGCATCCCTGCCGGCGGATTCGACCCACTCGTGGCCCTATTTTCCGGGACGGGTTCCGGGGCCACCCTGCTCACCGACGCGTCGGGGAATCCTTACGGGACCTCGGACATCCTTTCCAATTACGGTTCGTTCACGGGATGTCCCCCAGCAGGCACGCAGGATATCGGGGGCACGGTCTGCGGCGACATCACCATGACGCTGGATCTGGCGGCGGGAAATTACACGCTGCTGCTCAGCGATGCCGCGTACCTGCCGAATGCCATCTTCGACAACGGCACACTGGACGAGGGTTTCACGGATTTGACCGGCGGTGCATTTCAAACGTGCAACACGGATGCAACCGGAGCATTCAGCTGCGTGGACGATACGAGCAATTGGGCTTTCGACCTGACGACGGAGTCAAATCAGGTACCGGTGCCGGAGCCGAGCACACTGAATCTCCTGTGCGCTGGTCTGATAGCGTATCTGCTCTTGGCTAAGCGCGGGTGACGTTTCGAGGGTAGCAAGGACGTAAACTTCGAATGCAAATCGATACTGAGAATAAGGAGATATCTGGTATGAGCGTGCTTCGGAACATCGGAATTGGAGTCCTGGCGATCGCCGCGGGCGCGGTGGTGACCCAGTTAATCGCGCCAAGAACTGTGCAGGCGGTGGTGAGCGCTTTGGTCACCGTCGCCAACACATCCGCGAACCCCGTGCCCACGCAAATGGTGGGTCCCAGCAATCCGTATTTTGGGTCGGTCATACTCCTGAACACCCCGGCGTCCGTAGGCCCGGATAGCGGGAGACTGGGGGTGACGAACATAACGTTGACGAATTTCGCGAGCTCACGCCAGCAAGTGTTCCTATTTCAACCGCTATTCTCGTCGGGCGGGTGCGGAGACGGCACGATCAGCGGATCAACTGGACCCAAATTCGAAGTTTACCTGCAACCGTCGCAGACCCTGGCCATCCCGTATCCAACGCCGCTGGTTTTTCCGGGAGCGGACGGACACACGTGCGTCGCGGCCGAGGTGACCACGAATTTGAATGGCGGGTCCGTGGAAATGGATGTCACGGGTTTCGTGGAATGAGAACGGGGGCTAGTCGGCCTTCGGCTTGTGGAGCTTGCGGCGGAGGTCGGGCCAGAATTCCTTGGCGACGTTGCAGAGGGTGTTGAGCATGATGTCGGTGCCCCAGATGCTCAAGGTGTTGGAAAAGGTGCGCTGGTCCTGGGGGTGGTAGGTGTTGGAGATGCCGGCGGCGACGGCATTGCCGACGATTTCGGAGTAATTGAATTGCGTTGCACCAGCGTCGGAGCGGGTGATAAAGATGCGGCTGACGGCGTAGAGGGTGCGATGCCAGGCGCCTCCGCTGCCGAGTTGGAAATAGCGCGGATCCTGGCGCAAGAGCGTGGGGAAGACGGACGTGGTCATGACGGTGCCGATGGCCGTGTCGGTGTAGACGGTGGCGTAGCGTTTTCCGTAGCCCTGGAGTCCCTGCCCATAAGAAGGATTGGTGTTTTGCGCCTGGCCCATCAGCGCAACCACGCCGAGGAACGAGACGGTGACGGGATCGGTCATGGTTTTTTCGGAGAGCTTGAATTTCGTGCCCGTGGAGATGGGAGCGACGTGGACATGATTTTCGACGCTCAGATAGTTCGGGAGAATGAAGAAGAGGCGATCGTTTTTGGGCTGGATGCGCGGCTGGATGGCGGGCGAAGCAGCGGGAGTCTCCGCCTTGGGCGTGATGCCTTCGGGAAGATTGGCCGCAGCGAACTTGAGCGCCAAGGTGTCGGGAGGCGCGGGATCCTGAGCATGCACGGAGAGCACCAACAGGAGCGATGTGGCCGCGAGGGCGCAGAAATACCATGCGACGCTACGCCGGCGGGGGGCGGTGCCTGGATGGTTGTCCACGGGGGAATGATGCGGGAGCGATTTGCGGGATGAAACTGGCCCGAAGGGCAGTTGTGTTCGCAGCGGTTAACAGGGCCTGCCCAGCCAGAAGGACGATTGATAGAATTCCGGGCAGGTGGGTGGGCAGTTGGATGTGGGATGGATTTTTATTCGGCCTCGATCGTGCTAATTTCAGCAAGCAATCCAGGTGGACCAGCTGCGGGTTGTCAAATGACCAGCCAAGCCAGAGGTTTCTAGCCCGACAGTTCGCACTTGCTTTGGCGGCGGATTTGCTTCCCGCAGGGGGGACCGCGTTGCGATCGGTCGAGGTCTTTTCCAGATGACATCCCGAGGGCGAGAAAGCGACTTGCTGGCGAATCTGCACGACTTGGGAAATTGGGTCAAGCGCAAGTTGCGGCGCAAGCCGTGGATGGTCGACCTGTTTTCCGATCCCGCGGAGCAGGGGGCGTTACTTGCGGACCGCGCACGCTGCGAGGCCTTTCGGGAAGCAATTCAGAGGACGGTGAAACCGGGAGACGTGGTGGTGGACCTCGGCGCGGGGACCGGCTTGCTCTCTTTTTTCGCCCTCGAGGCGGGCGCCCGCCATGTTTACGCCATCGAATTTAGTCGGATCGCGCGGACTACACAGAAACTGATTGAAGCGAATGGCTTTCAGAAGCGCATCACGCTCATCCGGAAAATGTCGACAAGGGCGCGGCTACCGGAATTGGGCGACGTGCTAATTTCCGAGACGCTGAGCGCTTTCTGCTTCGACGCGGAAAACACCATTGCGTATATGCATGACGCGCGCAAACGACTGCTTAAGCCCGATGCGCGGATCATTCCTGAATCGGCGGAGACATTTCTGGTGCCGATTTCCTCCGATGCATTTGGATTGGGCAACATCCCCGAAATATTTTACGGGATCAACTTTCAGGCGTTTCGGGAGAAGCTGTTTGGCGGCACCATTGCCGTGCATGCAACCGATCAGCCCTATATAGAGCTCAGCCCGCCTGGGCCAGCCCATAAAATCGATTTTCGGAGCGATACGGAGATACCGCGAAAAGCGATTGTGCCTTTCCGAATCAGCCGGGATGGGCGTCTGGACGGGTTTCTCGGCTGGTTTGAAGCCACCCTGTGTCCTGGAGTGACGCTTGCCAACTCTCCCAATTTGGGGATGTCGAGTTGGGGACAGCTTTACTTTCCTCTGCTTGAGCAGCCCGCGGTGCGCGGAGGAGAGCCGATTATTCTTGAACTCAACTCGAAATTGGTTGGCGGGGTCGTCGAATGGAACTACAAAGTCCTCCATCCCGTTTCGTAGAGGGAGCCGCGGCGGCCGTCCGCGATTGCGTAAGGCGAAGGCGGGCCGGAACGCAATTATCGAAGGCTAGGCGAGGCCGGTGCCCGCGAGGACTTCGGGGAAACGGGGATGGCGGCGGAGGCGGGCGAGGTCTGGCCAATACTTGACGGTGGTGACCATGGGATCCTTGCGCTCGACGGCTTCGAAAAGGTAGGCCATGCCCTGTTCGATTTCTCCGGCGGCGGCGGCAGTGATGGCCGCGTGCGTGGGGGAAACGAATTCGCGTCGCGCGCGGGCCTGGAGTTCGGAGTAGAGCGCCTGGGCATCGGCGAGCTTTCCCCAATCGGCCATGATCGCGGCTTGCGCGGAGAGGGAGATGGTCCGGCGGCCGGATAAGGTGAGCGCGAGTTCTCCGGCGGCTGCCGCCTCCTCGAATTGCCCATTGGAGTGATAGGCCTGCTGCAAAACCCAATAGGTGAAGAAGGATTCTTCGAGAGCCTTGGCGGCGAGGCCGGTTTTCACGGCTTCGGGACCGCGTCCGGCGTGGCCGTAAACGAGGGAGAGCTCTCCGTGGGCGTAGGCGGAAAAGGGATCGTAGTCCACGGCTTTTTGTGCCCAGGCGATGCCTTCGTCAAAGCGGCCTTGCGTCCACACCAGGCAGATAAGTCCGTACCAGGCGAGATTCTGGAGGTAGCGCGGGTTTAGTTCGACTGAACGGAGGAATTCCGCCTCGGCTTGCTTGTATTGCCAGTCGTGGAGCAAGAGGGAGCAGGCGAGGGAGCAGTGCGCTTCCGCGAGGCTCGGGTCGAGGGCCACGGCGCGGGTGGCCGCTTCCTTGGCAGGCATCATGAGATTTTCGGGGGGCTCGAAACCGTACATGCCGAGAATGTTGTTGGCGTCGGCGAGGCCGGACCACGCAAGCGCGTACTGCGGATCGAGCGAAGCGGCGTGCTGGAAGCATTCGGCGGAGCGGCGGGCATGCAGGCGGCGATAGAAAAGCTCCCGGCCCTTTAGATAGAACTGGTAGGCCTCGAGGTTGTTGGTGCCGGCCTTGACGGAGGGCTGCTGACCGGCTTTGAGGGTGACCTTCAGCCGATTGGCGATGGCGCGCGCGATTTCCTCCTGCACCTGGAAAATGTCTTCGAGTTCGCGATCGTAGCGCTCGGACCAGAGATGGTAGCCGTCGGCGACGTTGATGAGCTGCGCCATAATGCGCACGCGGTTGCCGGCTTTGCGCACGCTGCCTTCGAGGACGGTTTTCACGTTGAGGCGCTCGCCGACGATGCGCAGGTCTACATGCTTGTTTTTGAAGGAAAAGGCGGAGGTGCGGGCGGCGACGTGGAGGTCATCCAGCTGCGCGAGGGCGTTGATGATTTCTTCCGTGATGCCGTCGGAGAAAAATTCGTTTTCCGGGTCGGCGCTCATGTTGGTGAAGGGGAGCACGGCGATGGAGGCTTCGCCCATCGGAGTGGCGACGCTGCCGCTGTGCGGGCCGGATTGCAGGTCGGCCTTGAGACGTTCGACCGCCTCGCGGAGTTCGCGGGCCGAGGCGTAACGTTCGGTGAGTTCCTTGGAGAGGCAGCGATCGAGAATTTTCTGGAGGCCGTTGGGGAGGTCGGCGCGAAGTTCGGTGACGGGTTTCGGCGTGTCACGCAGGATGGCGGTGCTGACCTCCATGGAGCTGGCGCCTGGAAAGGGACGGCGACCGGTGGCCATTTCGTAGAGCACGGCGCCGAACGAGAAGAGGTCGCTGCGATGATCCACGCGGGCGCCGCGGAGCTGCTCGGGGGACATATACGGCAGAGTGCCCATGGCCATGCCGGTTTGCGTGAGAGTCAGGGTGGCGAGATCGCTGGATTCCTCTCCGGGACTGACTATTTTCGCGAGGCCGAAATCGAGAACCTTGGCGTGGCCGTTTTCGGTGATGAAAATGTTGGCGGGCTTGATGTCGCGATGGACGATGCTTTTGGCGTGCGCGGCGGCGAGCGCGTCGGCGATTTCAGTGGCGATGTCGAGGAGCCGGTGGAGTTCGATGGACTCGCCGGAGATGAGGCGCGTCAAGGTGCAGCCGTCGAGATATTCCATGGCGATGAAGGCTTTGCCTTCGGCTTCGCCGATGTCGTAGATGGTGCAGATGTGGGGATGATTCAGCGCGGAGGCGGACTGGGCTTCGCGCTGGAAACGCGCCAGGGCCTGCGCGTCCTGAGCGACATTATCAGGCATGAATTTGAGAGCGACGTGGCGGTGCAGGCGGGTGTCTTCGGCTTTGTAGACGACGCCCATGCCGCCTCCGCCGAGCTTTTCGAGGACGCGGTATTGGGAGATGGTCTTACCGATCAGTGGATCGCTGTCCGGCACGCTGGTGCCATCTTAGGTTGCGGCGTTTTGGCAAGTCAACGAAACAAGGAAGGGAAGTGTTTGAAGTGGTCGCACCAGGCGAGGGGAAAAGGCTTGAAAGGCGAAACGGATTGAGAGATTCTTCGCAGAGACCCCCAAGTGGCGCGGGGAGACCGCCCAGCCGACACAAGCGATATCCGGACGAAATGAATTTCTTTGGCGTGTGCGACGCGCCAGGTGACGCATGCGGGCAAGCAAAGAAATTCGATAAGGTAAAACGAACAGGAGATCACATGAGATTGCGAGCGCGCATGCTCTATTCCATGGCTGGTGCTGTAGCGTTGACGGCGGCAGTATTTGCCGGGGCGCAGGCGGAGAACCGATTGCAGGGAAATTACGGCGGGAATAATGGAGGCGGAAGTTCGGTGAAATGCGAGTCGAATGATGGCCGCCGGAATTACTGCGGGAATTACGGCTACAACCAGGTGCAGTTCGACCGGCAAATCAGCAGCTCGCCGTGCATTCAAGGGCAAACCTGGGGCGTGGATAATGGCGGGCTGTGGGTGGACAGAGGGTGTCGCGCGTATTTCAACGTGCGCAGAGGTCCGGGTCATGGAGGCGAAGGCCACGGAGGCGGCTGGAGTCCGGTGAAGTGTGAGTCGAACAACGGTCGGCGAAATTACTGTGGGAACTACAGCTACAACCAGGTGCAGTTTGACCGGCAGATCAGCGGGTCGCCGTGCATTCAGGGGCAAACGTGGGGCGTGGATAACAACGGGTTGTGGGTGGACAAAGGCTGCCGCGCATATTTCAACGTGCGTGGAGGCTCGGGCTATGGAAATGGAGGTCCGGGCTACGACGGAGGCGGGAGTTCGCTGAAGTGCGAATCGAATAATGGAAAACGGAATTATTGCGGGAGTTACAACTACAACCAAGTGCGCATAGACAAGCAGATAAGCGGATCGCCGTGCATCCAGGGGCAGTCGTGGGGAGTGGATAACCGCGGGCTGTGGGTGGACCAAGGCTGCCGGGCATATTTTATCGTGAGCGGAGGGGGCGGCTACGGACCGGGGGGAAATGACAATGTGTGGTGGCATCCCGGGCCGAACGATACCTGGCCACCGCGCGGCGATTGGCACGGCGGAAATTGGGGCTCGGGCGGCGCGTGCTTTTACAAGGACCCGAACTTCCGAGGCGATTATTTTTGCATGCGGCGCGGAGAACAGCGGGACAACGTGCCGGGTTACGGGGACGAGATTTCTTCGATTCGCCTGTTTGGCGGCGCGCGCGTGTGGATTTTCGACGACCGGAATTTTGGCGGCGCCAACGAGGGGATTTCGCGCGACGTTTCCAACCTGCATGACCTGCCGGTGCGGCAATTGCCGGGGCATAGCTGGAATAACCGGATCAATTCGCTGCGCGTGAATTAGGCGGCGGCTATTTCCCGGCGAGCCTTGCGGGAACCGGATTTCCCGGGCGCTCGGAATCCCAGAAGATGGAGACGATCCACCAGCGCTTGCCGTCGTTCAGGACTTGAAAGGAATTGACGCCGCGCTGGAAAGGCTTTTCCTCCGGGGCGCGACGCGATTCGTAGCTGCTGAGCACCTGGCGCATGCCACCGAAGCCGCTGGGCACGTTCACAATGCCAGTTTCATAGAAGGGATCCTTGCGGAAGATCTCGCCCGCGTCACGAACGAATTCCTCGACATTCCAGGAGGCAATGAAGGTAGCGCCGTCGGGAGCCTTGCCGACTTCGGTGAAGCGGGCTTGCGGGAGGAAGAGCGAGCGAAAGCGGCTCCAATCACGCGCGCCGGCAGGGCCGGAGATGACGTCATAGGCGGCGTGGATGATGGCGTCAGAAGAGCTCACATCGGCAGGTTTGGGCGCGGGAACTTTGGCGGATAGTTCGGCCGGGGAAAACATCGGCGTGGTTGGCGGCAGCACAGGGGCTTTGGAGGAATCCGTTTGCTGCTGGGCCGCGCCGAGGTAGGCGGCTGCACCAAGAATCACGAGTGTGAGCGCGAGCTTTTGTTGAATCTGGTTCATCATGAGGGTTGCTCCGAGTTTCACACAGGAGAACGCCTGGACCTGGTGAGGTTGAACGAAGACGAGAGCGTACACCGTTTTGCGGAGACCGCCAAGGCGAGCATCGGGCGGTTGTCTGGGTGAGTCCGCAGTCCAGGAGAAGCTGGACTTAATCGCAACGGCCACACCCTGGGCCGTCCATTCGTCCATCATCCGAAGGACGGAAGGAACCAAGGGCGGATGGGGAGCGAGTCGATGGGCCGCCGAACCCCTGCGGGGTTAGGAAAGACGAGCCCGTGCATTCCCATCTAACGATGAAGAACAGTGTGATAAATCAGGGCGGCGACTAACGCGAGTACGCCGAGCAAGATCAGGGAAAAAATGATCGTGAGGGGCCAGAAGAGCCAAGGGGATCGTCCCTTTTTGATCTGTTCCACAGCGTGAATCCCAGAGATGCCGGTAACGATTGCGCCGAGGGGAGTGAAAAGGAAGGCGGGCATAAAGGCGTCGAGTTCACCCGCTCCCTTGCAGCCATGGCGGAAACAGTAAACAGCTGGAAGCAAAACGGAAAGGATGTAGCCGGTGGTAAGGGCATAGCAAATTGCCAGGCCCACTCGTCGCAACATTGGGCGATCCTCAAGAGATTATGGTTGGCGTACGCATAGCCACAGTAGCACGGGAAGTCCTGCTTCCTAGAGTAGGAGCTAGCCGGCGAATCGGCGGAAGAATTGGGCGCGAACGGGAGAGCGTTGGAGGGGTCGGTCGCGTGAGTGGTGCTAGGGGAAAATGGGGCGAGCTATTATTCTGGCGTGGTGACGGAGAATCCAGAGACAGAGCGCAAGACAGTAGTTCGGAGAAGCCCACTGCGAACTTTTGCGTTGTGGTTTCTCGTCGGTGTGGCGCTGCTTTGGGTTGCGGCGGCGCTGACACTGGTGGCGGCGCGATGGGTCGATCCGCCGACGACCGCGGTGCACATGGAGCGCCGGCTGCAGGCGTGGATTCACGGCACGCCGTATCACGAGCGGTACGAATTCGTTCCGCTCAGCCAGATTTCGCCGGAGTTCCAGCATGCGGTGATCGCGGCGGAGGATGCGCGCTTTTATCAGCACCATGGATTCGACTGGCAAGCCATCGAAATCGCTGCCGAGGACGATATGCAGGGCAAGCGCCTGCGCGGCGGGTCCACGCTGACACAGCAACTGGTGAAAAATTTGTTTTTCGGGACCGGGCGGTCATTCCTGCGAAAGGGAGCGGAGTTTACGTTGGTGCCGGTGGCAGAACTGGCGCTGGGCAAGCGGCGGATTCTGGAACTCTACCTGAATGTGGTGGAGTGGGGGCCCGGTGTGTATGGCGCGGAGGCGGCGAGCCGCTACTATTACCGAATGCCGGCGCGGACTATCGACAGGGACGAAGGGGCGCGGCTGGCGGCGATTCTGCCGCTGCCGTTGAAGCGGCGGCCGGACCGGATGAATCGCTATAGTGGACTCATTTTGGATCGAATGCGGCAGATGGGCTGGTAGTGGGGGAGATTGGCGTAGAGAGTTTGATGAGCGGGCGCTCATTGCAGTCGCCATGTGGAATGAATTGCCCTGTCCAGGAGGGCTCTAGCAGTTCTCCGTGTGCGCCGGGCCGTGGGCTTCTCCGGCTTTGACGGTTTGCTTGATGACCGACTGCTCGATGGTGGCGGAAATCTCTTTCAACTTGCTGATGGTTTGATCCATGGCGCCGATTGCCTGGGCTGTCCGGTTGACTTCGGTGCCAATGACGCCGATCTCGCGAGCGATTTCATCCGCGGCGACGGAGGTTTGCTCCGCCAGGTCTTTTACTTCCTGTGCGACTACGCCGAAACCCAAGCCGGCATCTCCGGCCCGGGCCGCTTCGATCGTCGCATTCATGGAGAGCAGGCTGGTCTTCCAGGCTATCTGGGAAATGAACTTCACCACCCTGTCAATTTTTGCGGAGGCGTCGGAGAGCTGCTTTACCAGCACGTTGGCCTGCCGGGATTCCTCCGCGGCTCCAGTGGCAATCTCAGCGGACTGCTGGACGAGCCTTTCCACCTCTTTGAGCGACGCGGTGTTGGCCGCCATTCTCTCAATTGCGTCGTTGATCAGCTGCGATTTATGGCGAAAGGTGCCGAGCATGCCCCGCAGCAGAACCCGGCGATAGAATTTCCCATGGCTGGCGTGTTCCAGTGTCGCTCCCGCCTCGCGCAGGAAGGCGTCCGTCATGTCCAAGAGGTGGTTCACGGAATTGGCGAGCACCGCGAAGTCCCCGGCCTCCTGGAGGTGCAGCAGACGGGCCTCCAGATTGCCATTCGCGCCATCCTCGGCCACCGCTTCGATTTTTTGCAACCAGGTGCGATAGGTCCTCACCTGCTCTTCGAGTTGCGCGAAGCGGTGCAGCTCTGGCGTTTCAGCGACTTCCTGCAACTCTTCGCCATTTCCGGCGGTGTGGAAGGACGCAGTTGCGAGGGTGTTCTCTTTATTAATCACCGGTTTTCTAAACAAGCGCACTTTGCTTTCTCCGGTAGGCCGTGAGAGGCGCCGGCGGAATGGATCACTGTAGAGGGGACAAGAAGGAACGAAGAGGCGCTGCTATTCCAGCTTGCAGGAGGGAACTTCATCCTAATCTGGCGAATGCGACCAAGTCAATGCTCTGGCTAACGTCGCGAGCCTTTATCAGCAAGACGGATTCGATTGGCAGACGTTGGGAACAACCACAGTAGACGATTTGCAGGGCGGTTGGCTGCCCGCCCCCCCCCGATTCTGACGCTGCCGCTGAAGCGGCGACCCGATCGGATGAATCGCAACAGCGGACTCGTTCTTTAGCGAATGCGGCAGATGGGCTGGTGACCGGGGGGAGAGCTTCCGCGTCACGGCCAGTCTTGGTGCCACCCTTCCCTGAGGAGCTCGCATCGGCCGGCAGGGTCGAAGGTGACCAAGAACTAGTACTTTTGACAGTTGAACTCGTCTATTGTTCGGCAATAGTTGAAGTCCCCAGCTTTTAGCGAGTTTCTGAGTTTTGGCCGGTTGACAGCCAAAGGATGATCACTTAGGCTTAAGGCCCAGTCTTCCAATGTTGCCGGCAGAAGTTGGCGCCGATCCCGCCCCGATTTGCAACTTCAGCAGGAAACAACACACGCCCGCGTCAGTGTAAGTTGCGCCGCAAAAAATTAATTCGAGGTTACTTTGATCCAGCACGAATCCATACTTGACGAGCAAGCTTTAGACGAATTGATCGCCCTGCTGCGAGAGATTGATGAATATAGGGAAGTACACGGCGAGTCGAGCAATGGGCAGCTGCTTTTGCGCGATTTTGCCCATGAACTGTTGAGGCAGCGTTTGTTTCCTACCGTTCAGTTCATCCAATTAATGCAGCTTGGCTCGGCCCGAGGGACAACAGACCTGGGGGAAGCAGGGATAAGACCAGGCAATGGAAATCCGCCGCTTGAGCGACGGAGACGAGTTCATTCCCCTGGTTGGGGAGGCTCCAATGATCAGATGCCCAAGTTGCGCTAGTCACCGAATCCATCCGTCGCGACGCAAAGGACTGCAGGAGAAATGGCTCCTTGCGATGGTTTTTCTCAGGCCATTTCGTTGTGAACGATGTGACCATCGATTTTTTGTCTGGTCTCTCAAGAAAATGCCCCAAGTCCTGCATGCGGGAAGACACGGGAAAGAAGAGGTTTCCAGCCCGAAAGCAATCTAGGCGCAACTTCTCAAGGCGCCCGTGTTTTACGGAATCGGCGTGCCTGCGCCGTGAGATTCGGTCGACTGGGTTCCGGGCTTGGAGTACAAGCTGACCAGGCGGGCGACGAGAACGGCGAGGAAGAGTTGGCCGCCGACTCCTTCAACGATAGCGAGGCCGCGAGCAATGTCGGCCCGGGGCGCGATGTCGCCGTAGCCGAGCGTGGCGAGAGTGACGAAGCTGAAGTACAGGGCGCTGGTGCGGGAAAATGGCCCCGGTCCAGAGAAGGTGGCGGGGTGGAGTTGTTCGATTGCCCAATAGAGCAGGCCGAAGTAAATCCCCGCGAGAAGATAAGCACTGAGTGCGGCATAGAGATGTTCCGCGTCAATCTCGACGGCGCGCATGGCGAACTGCAATGCCGCCGCGGCCGCCAACAGGCCAATCAGTGTCCAGACGGCAAGCGTCAAAGCGGAGATGAGGGGCCGATCGAGCCACTCCGCTACAGGACGAGCGAGCCACACGGCCCCCAAGGCAGCTAATAGGTAGGGGCGAGTCCTGACCGCGCTGAGCGGGAGGATTGCGGCCAGCAGGCACGCGGCGAGCAGCATTTCCTCCAGGGTGCCATTGAACTTCAGGGAGCTGAGGATGGGGGCGGAAACGAACGTGAACAGGAGGGTGTAAAAAAGCAGCGCGTAGCGGCGGCGCAGGTATGTCTGCGGGAGAGCGATGAGTTTATAGGATTCACGATTCATGAATTTACGTGCAACCGCAATGCCGATCACGGTTCCTGTACGACCGCGCGACTTGGCTCGAGCCACGCGATGCCGAGCCTGTAGCCGACCGAAAGAACGACTGCACCGACGAAGAGTCCGACAAGCCCCAAAGCAAGGAAGCCTCCGATGGCGCCGAGAAAGACAACCGCGATGGGAACGGCTACGCCCCGTCCGAGCAGGAGAGGTTTCAGGACGTTATCGAGCGCGGCGACGAAGACGCACCAGACCAGAAAGATGACGGCTTTGGTGGTGCCCGCAATCGTAAACATGTAAATTACGGCGGGAATGAGAACCACCGCGCCTACCTGAAGCACCGCAGCGACGAGAAACACAACCGCCCACAATCCCGCGCCAGGCAAACCCGCAACTAGAAATCCGAGACCCGCCAGAACGGCCTGGATGAACGCCACGCCCAGAATTCCAGTGGTGACACTGCGAATCGTAGCCCCCATCAGTTGCTGGAGATCGGGCCCCTTTTCACCGAAGAGGCGAATGCACAGGGAGCGGGTGAGTTGGTAGGCGGCAGGAGCGTTTGCCAGAAGCAGGCCGGCTACAACGATGGAGAGGGCAAATTGCACCACGGTGAGACCGACGGTCGCGGACGCGGAGAATACTCCCGGAAGGAACGATTTGATTTGAGGAGCAAAAGTTTGGACGGCGGCGGTGAGATCGGTGGAGGCACGATCCCACACACTTTTCAGCGGAGCGCCAATGAGAGGCCAGCTTGCAACGCTTTCGGGGGGAGGCGGGACGATCAGAGTTCCGGCTTTGAAGTGGGCCACCAGCGATTGAATGCCGCCGACCAACGTTCCCGTGAGCAGGACCACGGGTATGACCAGGAGAGCGAGAAGGACCAGGCTGAATACGATGGCGGCCAGGCCACCGCGGCCGCCCATCCACTTTTGTAATTTTTGGAATCCCGGATAGGCAGCGACGCCAATAATAATGCCCCAGCTCAGCAACGGGATAAACGGGCGAAGTATCAGAAGGCAGGAGACCGTGAGCAAAATTGCCAGGCCAATGTGGATAGAGGCATCCAGCGCCAGGTCTACCTGGGACTTGCCGCTTGCAGGGTGTTGCGTGGTCACGGCCGAGCCCTCCCGCGCGATCGAGGCAACTGAATCAAGGAAGCCGGAACAGAGCGCCGATTATCGGCGCGCCGGCGTTGCTCAATTGGCCCACTTCCGTAAATTGTTATGAACACGACCGGAGCGAGAAGCTGCGGACGCGTTTTGGTAAGAGTAGAAAAGGCGTTGGCTGGGCTCTACTGGTAATACTGACAGACGAAGGCAGAGGGATTGAGATTGTCCGGCAGTTGCACGGCGTGCTCCGGGGCTTAGGAGTCACCGGCGAAAATATAAGGCCTGGTTGACTAGAGGCGGAAAGGTTAAGTAGGCTCGCGGCAGGCTGATTTCTGTAACGAGGTTGCTATGGTGAAAGTCACCGTATTTTACCCCAACGGGCCGGGAGCTCATTTCGAAATGGCTTACTACTGCACGAAACATATGCCGCTGGTCCAGCGGCTACTAGGGCGGGCAGTAAAGAAGATAGCGGTGGAGGAAGGCCTCGCGGGGGGAGCTCCAGGCACCGCAGCGACTTACATCGCGATGGGACACCTGTACTTCGACTCGGTGGAGGATTTTCTGCAGGCCTGGGCTCCGCACGCGGAGGAAATCGTCGCAGATGTTCCGAAGTACACCAATGTAGAGCCGTTGATTCAAATAAGTGCCGTGAAACTCTAGACGGTTTGGCCGGTGATTTTGCGCAGTAGACTTGGCCGATGATTTGGCAAATTGCGCCGGTGTTTTTCATGTTGGATATTCCTCGAACGCTTGCCGATTGCCAGGAGAAGCTCGACAGAACGCATGCGGAGTCTGATGCGAACTAAGGGAGGCATGAGTTTTCTGGGAGCCGCGTGCCTTGCGGTGGTGATTTTGGCGGTCCCTGCGGCCAGCGGAGTTGCCGCGAGTGGGCAGAAGAACGAACGGCCGGCGCCGCCGGTGCGAGATCCGAGTGCGCCGGGCTATGTGAAAGCGGTGGAGTTGCCGGACGGCCGCGTGCCTTCAGCGGCAGCGGACGGCAATTTCATCCTCGGGCCGACGCATCCTTCGGCGATTCCTGATGCAAGCGGGGGATTGGCGGGGACGGTCGTCGAGTTCACGATGGAGTCGTCGCAAAGCAAGATTTATCCCGGGATTGCGCGGGAGCCGGGAACGTTTGGAACGCCGGACCCGAGCGACCCGGCCAAGCTGGTGGTGACGACGAGCCATCCGGCTCCGTATACAAGGAAAGTGGCGGTTTACGTTCCGCGGAAATATGTTCGCGGGACGGCCATGCCGTTTCTGGTAGATGGCGACGGGCCGCACCCGAAGCTGTTTCTGGCGGTGGATCGATTGATCGCGGAGCACAAACTGCCGGCGATGGTGGTGGTTTCAATCGGGAATGGAGGCGGAGACGCGCAGGGCAGCGAGCGGGGGCTGGAGTACGACACGATGTCCGGGAAGTACGCGGAGTTTGTGGAGACGGAAGTGTTGCCGAGGGTGGAGGCGGAGGCGCACGTCACGCTGACGAAGGATCCCGACGGGCGGGCGGCGATGGGGTACAGCTCGAGCGGGGCGTGCGCGCTGATCATGGCGTGGTATCACCCGGAGCTTTATCACCGCGTGCTGACGTACTCCGGCACATTTATCAACCAGCAGTGGCCGTACAATCCGCAGGCTCCGCACGGTGCGTGGGAATTTCACGAGCATTTGATTGCGGAGAATCCGGCGAAGCCCATCCGCATCTGGATGGAAGTGGGCGACCGGGACCTGCTGAATCCGAACGTGATGCGCGACGGGATGCATGACTGGGTGGTGGCGAACGAGAACATGGCTAGCGCGCTGGCGGCGAAAGGGTATCGCTATCAGTTTGTATTTGCGCGGAATGCGATGCACGTAGACCGGGCGGTGGTGGAGCAGACGTTGCCGGAGGCATTGGAATATTTGTGGGCGGATTACCCGGTGCAGGAGTCGAAGTAAGCCCGGGCGTGGCGGAATCGAAGGGAAGAAGGCTGCGGTTTGTCATCGCGGGAACATTGCTGTAGTCTGACGACGAAACACCGAGTTTGGAGGCGTTATGAATCAGATGCTGACATCCGCCGACCCACTCCTCCTCAATGTCGTGCTCCTTTCGCTGGCCGTTGGCCTGCCGATCCTGCTCTTGCTCGCAATCCGCTTTTTGTGGGACCGCAATCTGCAACTGGGACGTTCGAAAGAGTTGGAAAAGCTGATCTGGCAGCTGCATCGCATCGCGACAGCGATGGAGCACCAGATGAATTTGTCGTTCCCCGCGGTACAACCTGGCACGGAAGAGGCCCGGGACATGGCGTACCTGCAGCCGATCGCAGAGCCGCAGAATGCGTCCCCGGCGAGTGTAACCGCTCCTGGCAGCGCCGCGAGGGCCACGGCGCAACCTCAGGCGGGGCAGCCGGCAGCTCCAAAGCAGGTTGCACAGCCGCCTGCGACGGCCACACCGGGGCTGCAGGAGCCAAGCCCGGACCCGCTCCGGCAGCGGGCGGGAGTCAATTCGATGTTCGGGCTCTGAATTCCGGATTCGAACCTCTCAGTTCGGCCGACTGCGTGGCGATTGAGGTAGAATCGCGGCGGAATTGCAGCGGGGGCTGCTTGGACTCATGAACAAAATGGGACGGAGCGGGTGGATGGTTGGGGGCGTGGTGTGCCTGCTGGCGGCGATGTGGCTACAACTGGCGTTTTCGACGCATCGCAATTCGATTACCTGGGATGAAGACGATCACATCTTTGCGGGGTACCGATCGCTGACGCGGGGCGATTTCGGATTGAATCCGGAGCACCCGCCGCTGGTGAAAATGCTGGCGGCGCTGCCGCTGCTGGATATGAAGCTGAAAGTGCCGGAACCGGCGCCGGGGAACTTCAAACTGGAAGCTTTCCGGGCGGGGCGGACATTTCTGTTTCAGAACGATGCCGACGCGATCTTGTTTCGCGCTCGGCTGGCGGTTTCGGTCTTGACGATTTTGCTGGCATTGCTGGTGTTTCTGGCGGCGCGGGAGATGTTCGGGACGGGCGCGGGATTCATCGCGTTGGGTCTGGTGGCGTTTGATCCGAACGTGCTGGCGCATGGCGCGGTGGTGGGAACGGACATGGGGCTATCGTGCTTCCTGTTCGGGTCGGTATATGCGTTCTACCGTTACGTGAAGGCGCCGTCGTGGAGAAAGATTGCGTTGACGGGAGTTGCAGCAGGGTGCGCGCTGGCTTCGAAGCATACGGCCATCCTGGTGATACCGATCCTGTTTCTGCTGGCGGCGTGCGACGCCTTGCTGCACAGGGACGAAGGGGCGGAGGCGAGCAGGCGCCGCATGCTGCGGCTGGCGGGCGCGTTTGTTTTGGCTTGCGCGATTGCGGTGGGCGTGCTGTGGGCGTTTTATGGCTTCCGGTATTCGGCGCGGGGCAACGGGCTGGCGATGAATCCGGCGTACACGGCCGAGGTGGCCACGCTTTCGCGGCCGCACGACATCTGGATTCTGGATACCGTGGGGAAGTACAAGCTGCTGCCCGAATCGTATCTCTACGGACTGGCGGACGTGCGGTACATGTCGGATTTTTACACCAGCTTTTTGCTGGGGAAGGTGTATCCGCGCGGCGTCTGGTTCTATTTTCCAGTGGCGATGGCGATCAAGTCCACGCTGACATTTTTGATCCTGCTGGGAGTCGCGATCTGGGTGATCGCTACGCGGAAGATGACGAAGTGGCGGGAAATTTTGTTTTTGACGGTACCAGTGGCGGTGTATCTGTTCGTGGCGATGACGGCGGGAATGAACATCGGGCTGCGGCACGTGCTGCCGGTATATTTCCTGCTCTACGTGTTGCTGGCGGGATGCGCGTGGACGCTGGCAGAGCGGAACCGGCGCTGGCTGTATGCGGTGATTGCGCTGATCGCGTTTCAGGCGGTGAGTGGCGCAAGGACGTATCCGGCGTACATGGCCTACGCGAACGAACTTTGGGGCGGGCCGACGCAGACATACAAATACTTGACCGATTCGAACGCGGACTGGGGACAACAGTTGCACGCGGTGAAGAAATACCTGGACGACCACGGAATCAAGGAGTGCTGGTTCGGCTATTTTGCGGGCGGCGTGGTGGACGCCAGCTACTACGGGATTCCGTGCAAACTGCTGCCGTCTTCCGGCACGTTATGGGACCGCGAGATTCTGGATGTGCCGCCGGTGATCGAGGGAACGGTGCTGGTGAGCGCGGGGGACTGGTCGGGATTCGAGTTTGGCGGCGGAGAGCTGAGTTACTACGAGCCATTCCAGAAAGTGAAGCCGGTGGCGCTAATTGAATACGGCGTGCTGGTGTATCAGGGGAAGTTTTCCGTGCCGCTGGCCGCCGCGACGGGGCACAGAATGAGGGCGTCGAAATTGCTGGCGGAGGGGAGGACGGAGGAGGCGCTGACGGAAGCGCAGACGGCGGTGGACTTGATGCCGAGGTCGGCGTCGGCGCAAGCGGTGCTGGGGAAGGCGCTGGAGGCTGCGGGAAGGAAGGAGGAAGCGCGGGCGGCTTACGCGCAAGCGCTGACGATGGCGAAGACGGTGCAGCCAGAATTTCAGACGGAACTGGCGGAAGCAATGGAAAAAAAGCTGGCGGGAAATTGAGAGGCTGTGATTCGAAGGGTGAGTTCGGGTATCCTGACGGCCGCGAAAGCATCTTTGTTTGGAGAAACCTATGCCGATTATGAGACGTCTCGCCGTGTTGTTACTTGCCGTGGCTCCCGGAGCAATGGCGGTGCCTGGAGCGGTGCGGTGCGGAAAATTGCTGGACGTGCGCACAGGAAAATTGCTGACGGACCAGACGGTTGTGTTTGACGACCAGGGCACCATCACCGCGGTTGGGGCGAACGTGACGCTGCCGGCCGGCGTGACGCCGATTGATCTTTCGCGGGAGACGTGCCTGCCGGGGCTGATCGACGTGCACACGCACCTGACGAGCGACCCGGCAAATTCCGGCTATGCATCGCTGGGAGTTTCCGCACCGCAAGAGGCGTTGATCGGCGCGAAGAACGCGGCGCGGACCCTGCACGCGGGATTCACGACGGTGCGCAACGTGGGCGCGAGCAGCTTCACAGACGTGGCGCTGCGCGACGAGATCAACGCGGGAGGAATTCCCGGGCCGCGCATGCTCGTTTCCGGCCCGCCTCTGGGCATCACCGGCGGCCACTGCGACAACAATCTGCTGCCTTACGAATTTCATTTCCGCGACCAGGGAGTGGCCGACGGGCCGTGGGCGGCGCGGACCAAGGTGCGGGAAGTGGTGAAATACGGCGCGGACCTGATCAAGGTATGCGCGTCGGGAGGAGTGCTGAGCAAGGGCGATCAGCCGGGGACGCCGCAGTACACGCCGGAGGAATTGAAGGCCATCGCGGACGAGGCGCACAAGCTGGGGCGCAAGGTGGCGGCGCACGCGCATGGGACGCAGTCGATTAAAGATGCCATTCGGGCGGGTATCGATTCGATCGAACACAGCAGCTTGATCGACGACGAGGGAATCGCGCTGGCGAAGGAACACGGGACGTACCTGGTATTCGATATTTACAACGACGACTACATTCTGCAGCAGGGCGCTAAGGCGGGGATGCTGCCGGAGTCCATTGAGAAGGAGAAGAAGGTTGGGCGACTGCAGCGTGAAAATTTCCGGAAGGCGTTTCAGGCCGGAGCGAAGATGGCGTTCGGGACAGACGCGGGCGTTTATCCGCACGGTGACAATGCGAAACAGTTCACGAAGATGGTGGAATGGGGAATGCAGCCCATTGATGCAATTCAGGCCGCAACTCTAAACGCCGCCGATCTGATGGGATGGAAAGACAAAGTGGGAGTGCTGGAAACGGGGCACTATGCGGATCTGGTGGCGGTGAAAGGCGATCCGCTGACTGACGTGAAGCTGCTGGAGTCGCCCGTATTTGTGATGAAAGGCGGAGAAGTGGTGCGAAACGACGCCGCCACGCCGAGTTCGCACTGAGGTTGACGGGATTGACTTAAGAAGCCGAAACGGATTTCGCGCGCTGACTACGCGCCGGCGAAGAAGTGCCGTCACACCATGCCATCATTCCTTGCGACGAGTACATTCCCAGCCCTTTCGATGGGCGCTTCGCCTGCCTCTCGCCTACCACCGGAAAAGCTTGATTGGTTGCAGGTCACTTTGTTGTTTGACGCGTTCTGTTAGCGTGCCTGGAGCAGGAGGTGCGCACCTGCAAGACGCAGCTCTAACGACGATTCGAAACGGACTCGTGGAGATCATTCTGGGGACGGTCTTTCTGTTCCTCGGCGTGGTTCTATGCGGGATCGCGTCACTGCGCCGCAGGAGCGGTGCAAAGATCCTGGTCTGGCTAGGGATATGGAGCGGAATGTATGGAATGATGCGGCTTTTGAATCCGCTGGCCGCGGCCGCCCAATTTCCGGCATGGCTGCAGATCTATGTCCCCTACGTGAATACGCTGAACGGTTTTCTCATTCTGGTGGTCGCGACGCGAGCCTGGGTGGAGCTGAGCCTGGGAAAACTGCGGACATTTCTGTGGGGTGTGATTTATGCGGGCTTGGCGATCGCGTTCGCGGGAATGCTGGATTACTTTTTGTCGGGCGGGCATGGCCGGTTCCGGCCGTACAACAACCTGCTTGCCACATGCTCTCTGACAATTCTGATTGTTGTGGTGGTTATGCCAAAGCTGGCGCGCCGGTTTCTGATTATTCCGAACAGCAGGGTTCTGCAAGCGGGGACATTGATTTTCGCGGTGGAAGCGCTGGCTTCGAACGTGCTCGGTTGGGCCGAGTATCGCATCCCCACGATCTGGGATTCCCTGGGATTCGCCGCTCTGCTACTGGCTATCGCCTATGTCGCCGTGCAGCTGGTTTTCACCAATGAGCGGAGATGGCTTTCAATGGAGAGAGAACTGGCGATCGCGCGGCAGATACAGACGTCAATTCTGCCGAACGGTAGTCCGCAGATTGAGAACCTTCGGATCACGGCGGCGTATCTTCCCATGACGGAGGTCGCCGGCGACTTTTATGAGTTTCTGCCGGTGGATGCGTACCGGATGGGGGTGCTCGTGGCCGACGTCTCCGGACATGGTGTTCCGGCCGCGCTGATTGCCTCCATGCTGAAAGTGGCGGTGCGCTCGGTGGTGCCGTGTGCCTCGGATCCGAGTGCGGTGCTCCGCGGATTGAATCGCGCACTTTCCGAGCAGATGCCGGATCAATTCGTGACTGCAGCATATCTTTTTCTGGATATGGAGGAGCGAAGGGCGATTTACTCGGCGGCGGGACATCCGCCGATGCTGCTGCTTCGCGATGGGCACGTGGAAGCAATTGAAAGCAATGGCCTGGTGTTTGGAGTGCTGTCAGAACCCGACTATCCCGTTCGCGTGCTGACGATTCATTCGGGCGACCGATTTTTCCTATACACGGACGGAGTGATCGAGGCGGAAAACGGGAAAGGGCAGCCGTTTGGCAACGCGAGGGTGGAGCAAATAATGCTGGAGAGCCGGGCGCGGACAGCGGATCAATTTTCGCAAAAAGTGCTCGGAGAGGTCCGAGGGTGGCGGCCGAATTCGATGGCACAGCAGGACGATATTACGCTGGTGGTGGTGGACGTCGCTTAGAGAGGAATGTCAGGCATTGAAATAGCGCGATGGGATGACCAAGAAGGAGAAAAGCACGAAGGTGCCCGGCCGGATTCCCGCCGGTCGGGTCGCCGCGAGAGATGTTCTCTGCTAACATTTTTCGGGAGTGAGCCCCGCCGCGACACCTCGGCCAACGAAACTGCAGCTCGCGACGCCGCCGGCGAGCGATGATCTTCTTTCCCCGTCCAGTTTTTTGATTGCCAGCCTGATTCTGGCGGCGGCGATATTTGCCGTCTACGCGCCTTCCCTTGGGTATCACTTCATTCTGGACGACCACCGGTTCACGGGCGATCCGCGGATTCAATCGTCCGGACATCTCTGGGACTACTTCACGAACTACGTCTGGGCGCAATTCACCGGAGGGCCGGCGAGTTTTTACCGGCCGATGTTCGTTTTATGGGTGAGGCTGAATTTCGTCGTGAATGAAATGTCGCCATGGGGCTGGCATTTTCTAAGCATCTGCAAGCACGTGGCGGTGGCGGCGCTGCTGGGATTGCTGGTGTGGAGGCTACTTCGGGACCGAGCGGCGGCGCTGCTGGCGGCGGCCCTGTTTGCGTTGCACCCGGCGCAGACAGAGAGCGTGGCGTGGGTGACGGTGCCCGATCCATTGCTGGCGATTGGGGTGTTGGCGACGCTGCTGCTGTATCTGCGGTATGCGGAGGGAGCTTCCAGCGGCAGGCATGCGCAGACCCGAAAGGAGAGAAAGAAAGAGGCGCGGGCGGGCGGGAAGAAACCAGCAGGACGGCGAGAGCCGCGGTGGTTGATTGCAGCAGCGGTCGCTTGCTTTTTGACGCTGCTGACGAAGGAGACGGCGATCATTCTGCCGGTAGAGCTGTTTATTTGGACGCTGTTGCTGGTGCGCGACGAACCTCCGAAGACTCGAGACGAGAAGGGTGAAGCGGCAAGTCCTGGGGGCGCATTACTGGCAGCGGTGCGGTGGACGATTCCGTTTGGCGTCGCCACGGTGGCTTACTTTATGTTGCGGCTGAACGCGTTCGGGGGAAAGCTAGGCTCGCTGACGCAGCATATTCCGTGGAGCACGGTGGTGCTGTCGTGGCCGGTGACGCTGTGGTTTTACGCGAAGGTGCTGCTGTGGCCGGTGCGTTCGTACGCGTATGCGGACCCGACACTGGCGGAGAAGTTTTCGGTGCGTGGGGTGTTGCTGCCAGGGCTCGGCGTTGCGTGTTTGGTAGCCGGCTTGGCGGCGCTCGTGTGGTGGACGCGGCAAAAGGCGCGGCGCGAACTTCCCGCGGCGGAGGCGGCGCGCGTGGAATATGCATTGTTGCTCGGGGTGCTGCTACTGGTGCTGCCCATTCTGCTTGCTTTGAATTTGAATGCGTTGAACCCTGGCGATTTTCTGCATGGCCGATACGTGTATTTGCCATCGGTGGGCTTGATGATGGTGCTGGCGGCGGGGTGGCATCTTGCGGGAAGGTGGCGGCGTCCCATGCTATACGCGGCGGGCTACGTGGCGATTGCGTTTGCGGCGCTAAGCGTGGCCCAGGAAAGGCAGTGGAAGGATGATTTAACGCTTTTCACCGCAGGACATGAGCTGGCGCCAAACAACCCGTGGGTAGCCGCGAACCTTGAGGATGCGCGCGTGCAGCAGGCGCTGGGAATGGTGGCACAGGGGCGGTGCAGCGAGGTGCTGCCCGTGTTTGAGAAGGCGACGCGCGATTACCCGACGCACTGGTATGCCTGGGCGGGGCTGGGATATTGCTACTTCACGCTGAACGATCTGCCGAAGGCGGAGGAGGCCATGCACCAGGCGGCGCGGCTCTCGAAGGATCCGCGAACGATCGAACAGTGGCAGGAGTTGCGTGCGCACATGGGGTTGCCGACACCATCGCCGCTGGACTGATGAAGATTGGAACGAAGATTTTGCGCGGGGAGTGGCGGATAGAGCACGCCATGCGGGTGTCGGAGGGTGTGGGCAGATTGGTCACGCCTGTACGGATGGACTATGGCTGGCCCACAAGCAGGCTGAAAGACTAGAGAGGCGAGCAGCGGACGCGAGAGGGGAGCTTCGTCTCGCTGGGCGGCAGGCTTTGCAGGCGTGTCCTGCCAGCGAAGCGTAATTCTGCAGATTCTTGGACTTGGTACCTGAGGGCGAGCGAAGTGTCATCGGCGACAGACATTAACTTGAAAGATGGAGCAGGGGCAGCCGGGAAAGACATGCCAAAGACCCGGCGGCCGAATCCTGTTGCGCTGGAAGTGCCTGTGAGCGTGGCCGGGGCGCGTCCGACGACGGCGGAGGATAAGCGCGAGCTATTCACGGAAGAAACCACGACGGTGCTGGTGTTCAAAGACGGCGCGGTGATTCAGCTATCGGCAGCAATCGCGGTGGGGCAACTGCTGTTCCTGACGGACAAGCGGTCCAAACGTGAGGTGGTTTGCCAGGTGGTGCACAAGCGCAGCCACCGGCCCATGAGTTGTTACGTGGAGCTGGAGTTTACGGAGGACGTGAAGAATTTCTGGGGGGTCACGTTTCCGCAGGAAGGCGAGAGCCAGGAAGTCCCGCCCACGGCCGAAGCGCTGGAAGCCGCGGAGACGACTGAAGACGACACCAACGAACGGCAGAGTTCGCCCAAATCCGAAGACGTGGCGAAATTGAAACAGGAAGTGGAAGCGCTGCGGGCACAACTCCGCGAATTGAAAGAAATGAAGGGCAAGGAAGAGAAGCCCGCGGAAGACGACGCCGAGGAGCAGGCGCGGAAACTCGCGGAAGCGGAATTAGCAGCGCGGGCGGCAGCAGAGAATGAGGCGAAGGAGCGGTCCGCTCGGTTGGAGCGCGAGGCTCGCGCCCGTGCGGAGCGCATGGCCGCGGAAGGCCGCCAGATGGCGCAGCATTTGGAAGGAGAGGCAAAGCAACTGGCGGAGGAAGAAGCAGCGGCACGCGCGGCGGCGGAGAACGAAGCCAAGGAACGGTCGGAACGAGGTGAACGGGAGGGGTGGGAGAAATCGCAACGAATGGCCAGGGAGGCGGAAGAGAAGGCCTGGGCAAAGAGTGAAGAGGAGCGAAAGGCTTCCGAGGAGGCGCGGCGGTGGGAAGAGGCCGCCATTGAGGCGGAGAGACGGCGGAAACTCGAGGAACGGGAACGGAGAGAGCGCGAAGAGGCGGAACGCGCGAAGCCCGAAGGGGAAAAGCAGGAAGCGCCGGCAACGCCGGAAGCAACGGCCATGCCCAAGATCGGGATGCGACTGCCCAGCGCGGCGGCGCTGGCACACACGGAAACCAGCGCGTCAGGGGCCGTTACGCCGGAGCCTGCAAAGGCAGCGCCACCGGTCAACTCTGGGAATGGGGCGACAGACCCCTTGGAAGAGTTACTGCCGAAGCCGGCATTGGATTTTTCGCGCGCGCGGAAGGGACTCGACCCGAACGATCCCTATAACATTTACAAGCCGCTGCGGAAAAAGGCCGGCTGGTCGGAAATCATTGCGGCGGGGATTGTGGTGATCCTTCTGGTTAGTGGAGGCGCGCTGGCCTGGTACAACAACTGGCTGCCTTTCCTGCACCGCATTGCTCCGGAAATGCCGACACTGCCCAAGTCGGAACCCGTGGCGAAGCATCCGATTTTCACGAATGGCGCGAAGGCGCCAGTGGCGAATGTTGCGAAGCCCCAGGGCGAGAATCAGGAGCACGACACCCACGTGGGGACATCCACACCGAATTCGAGTGCGGCGGGACCCGGGACCGCGGCGACCCCGGCGGCAACGACGGGCGAAAGCAAGCCGGAGGCGCACGGAGCGGGCGAGGGAGAAACTCACGTGGAGGCGAAGACTCCCGTGACGAAGCCAGAGGAACCTGCGAAGGAGCGGAAAAGCGAGGCTCCGGCAAAGGCTTCGATCAAGAAACCGGGAAAAAATCACGGGAAGGCGGAGACGAGTTCGGAGTCGAAACCCAAGGAAGAAGAGGTGGTGCCAAGCGACGCGCCGGTGATTCCGGCGAAATTGCTGGCTCCGGTGTCGCCAGTGTATCCGCCAGATGCGATGCGGAGCTACATCACGGGTGACGTGCGGATCGAAGCGGAAGTGGATGCGAAGGGGCATGTGGGCGCGATGAGGGTGCTGTTTGGACCGGAGGCGCTGCGGCAGGCGGCGAAGGATGCGCTGAAGCAGTATGAGTATGCGCCGGCGACGCAGGGAGGGAAGCCGGTGGCGTCGCGAGTAGTGGTGACGGTGAAGTTTTGGTTCGATCCGTGAGGGAGAGAAGATTTAGCTGTTAGTTCGTAGCTTTAAGTTTTCGGAAACGGACAAGAGGGATCAGAGAGGCGCCGCGGATTGCGGCGCTATTTTTTTGGATGCAGCGATGTGTGGTCGCAGGCGGCAGGCGGCAGGCGGGGCGCGGTACAGGGAAAGAGGGGGTTTAACACGGAGCCAAGAGATGAAGAGCAGCGAGGGCACACTTCGCGGACTACGCTCCCTTCGAAGCTAAAGGCAAGCCGGGCAATCAGAGAAAGACGAAGAGGGAATTAACGCAGAGGCGCGGAGGGCACGGAGTAACGCGGAGAAGAGACACGCATTCTGGAATCGTTCCTGGAATTTGCCCAGAATAAACCCGGTGCGGAATGCGGAGTAGTCACCCTGCCTTCGCTCCGCTCAGCCTAGAAAGGCGGCGGCTACGAGGGTGAGAAAGTCGCCCGCCTCGGAAGGCGGCCGCTACAAAGGCGACTTAGAAGAGTTTGACGGCGAGGCGTTCGGGGTTGGAGCCGATGGGGACGAGAGTGAGAAGGGAGTCGGTGCGGAGGCGGATGACGGCGAGATCGCCGGAGGACTCGTCGGCGACCAGGAGCATGGTGGGCTTGGCACCGGGTTTGGAAAAATCGAAGCGCATAGGGCCGGGAGATGCGCCGACATTGACGGGCTTGGCGACGCGGCGATTGATGATGTCCACGGGAAAGACGTGGTTGGCGGTGCGATCGGCGACGTACATTTCGGACGCGTCCTCGGTGAGGATGGCGCTGGCCGGGGCATCACCGATCATGAGCGTGTCGCCGACTTCGTGCGTCCAGGTATTTATGGCTTGGAGGACGTGCGCTTCGGGCGAGAGGACGTAGAGTTCGCCGCCATCGGGCTTGAGCAACATTTGGGAGGGGCGGCCGGCAAGCTCGAGATTGGTGAGCAGGACGGCGCGGTTCAGATCCACGACAGAAAGACGATTTTGCGCCCGGCTCATGACGAAAGCGAGGGAGCTGTCCGGAAGGATCGCCACCGCGTCAGGCTGCGGGATGACGGGGATGGAAGCGCGGAGTTGCAAGGTGGCGGCATCGTGGAGCGTGAGCACGGCGCTGCGTCGATTGACGACCACAATAGTTTTCTGGTCGGGCGTGATGCGGGCCTGGACGGGTTCGGAGGCGGTGCGTGCCCGGCCGGCGATGGAGCGCGAGGCTACGTTGACGGCGATGAGTTGATCGGCGGCGGCGGAGGTGGTGAAGACGCGCTTGCCGTCGGCGGAGAAATCAAGTTCTAGGGGATCGGGGCCGACAGGGATTTTTTCGAGTTGGTCGGTGGGGGCGTCCAGGACGAAGAGGTAGCCGCCGGCGCGGCTGACTCCCCAGATTTCGGGGCGCCTGGCGTGTTCGCGAAGGTCGGAGATGGCGGGGCCGGCGTAGATTTTGCCGATGACGCTAAGGGAAGCGAGATCGACAATGGAGATGGAGCCGTCCGAGGTGGCAACGTAGGCGTTGAGGTGGAGGTCGGGACGGAGGAAGGACGGGCGATGCTGGCGAAGGATAACGATGACGGAGAGAAGGAGCAGAACGGCGAGCAGGAAGTACACGCGAAAGTTTTTGGAATTGGGCATGGAGGAAGTTAACAGTTGACAGTTTACAGTCTACAGCAGGAGTGGAGAAGAGCACGCGGGCTGGCTGAGGCCTGACGGATTCAAGCATAGAGGGCACAGGGAAGCGAGAAGGGCGAAAATAGAAGGTGGGAAAGTGAAAATGGAGGATTGGTTGAGATTTTCCTGAATACCTCCACTCCATTGTCGGCGCGCCACAGTGCGGCGCGAGAGGGAAAGCCGGCCGCTCGGGTCGGGGTGACAGAGTTCTCTAAAACGTATCGGCGGTCACATCATCCGGAGCGGGTTGCGGGCATGATGCATGGTGGGGGGATACGCCACTGCGAGAGAACCGGGAAGAATTGTCAGAGATAGACGCCACAGGACTTCAAACGATCAGGAACGGGTCAGACCGAAACCAGCCAGAGACGACCTCGCAAGGAAAAACCGAAGATAAGCCAAGAGGGACGGTGCTTGTACATCCCAAAAGGAGCAGTGCGCGTGTCTTGCTGAGCTCGGTGTTCGGGCCGTATGCGCAGGACGACGAGTATGGCAGCCGGGCGATGAACCCGATGGAGCTATATCACAACCAGGTGACGCGGGCGCAGGGGAGTTTTTCGCTGCGGATGTTTCACCGGTCGTGGGGGATCATGCTGATGCAGGCGAACATCTCGGCTCCATGCACGGTGCTGGATTTTCCGACGCGGGAGGACTTCGCTCGGGAGTTGCGGGAGAATTGCTACGACATCGTGGGAATTTCCTCGATCATAGTGAATGTGGGCAAGGCTCGGGAGATGTGCCGGATGGTGCGGGAGATTTCGCCGGAGTCGGTGATCGTGGTGGGCGGGCACGTGGCGGCAATTCCGGGGATCGAGGCGATGCTGGACGCCGACTATATCGTGAAGGGCGAGGGAATTTCGTGGATGCGGCGGTATCTGGGCGAGGAGGAGCATGCGCCAATCAAGCATCCCGCGATTGTTTCCGGAATGCGGACGCGAATCATGGGGGTGCGCCTGCCGGAGCGAAAGGGCGCGACGGCGGCGACGATCATCCCTTCGGTGGGCTGCCCGATGGGATGCAATTTCTGCACCACCTCGGCGTTTTTTGGCGGCAAGGGGAAGTTCTTTAATTTTTACAACACGGGCGATGAACTATTTGAGGTGATGTGCCAGGCGGAGCAGGAGTTGACGGTGCAGACGTTTTTCGTGATGGATGAGAATTTTCTGCTTCACCGGACCCGGGCGATGCGCTTGCTGGAGCGGATGAAGGACGCCGGGAAAAGCTGGGGGCTTTCGGTGTTCGCTTCAGCGAATGCGATCCGGAAATACTCGATGCGGGAGTTGGTGGAGTTGGGGATTTCGTGGGTGTGGATGGGGCTGGAGTCGCCGCGGAGCTCGTACGGGAAATTGCAGGGGACGGATGCGGGCGATCTGACGCGGGAACTGCGGGAGCACGGGATTCGCGTGCAGGGGTCCACGATCATCGGGCTGGAGCACCACACGCCGGAAAATATTGGCGAAGAGATTGAACGCGCGGTGAGTTACCAGACGGATTTTCACCAGTTCATGTTGTATACGCCAGTGCCGGGCACGCCGCTATTTAAGGAAATGACGGAGCAGGGGCGGATGCTGCCGGGCGTGGGCCTGGCGGACATTCATGGCCAATTCCAATTCAATTTCCGGCACGTGGCGATTTCGCGGGAGGACTCGAAGAAGCTGCTGGATTGGGCGTTTTGGCGGGATTTTGAAATGAATGGGCCGAGCTTGTACCGGATGTGCCGCACGATGCTGCAAGGGTGGCAGCGCTATAAGAATGATCCGGACGCCCGAGTGCGGGAGCGGTTTGCGCGGGAGGTGAAGAAGCTGGGGAGCGCGTACAACGCGGCGCTTTGGGCGATGGAGAAGGAATTTCGGCGGGTGAATGCGAGCGTGAGCGAGAAGATTCATGGATTGCGGCGCGAAGTGGAACGGGAGTTTCCCGTGGCGGCGCGGGCTACGGCAGCGGTGGCTGGGCCGTTTTTGTTGTGGGCGGCGCGGCGGGAAGAAAAGCGGCTGGCGGCGGGGCGGACGTATGAGCCACCGACGTTTATCGAGCGGACGAATTGGGTGGAGGGATGAGGGGGAAGCGAGAAGTCGGTAGTCGGTAGTCTGTAGTTTGCAGTCGGCAGGCTAGGGATAGCGGGTAACAAGGAGCAGAGAGCAGGAAGCGGGTTGGGCGGCGCGGGAGTGGTTCGCGCCGCTTTTGGTTTTTCGGGGAGAGGGGATAACGATAACGCAGAGACGCTGAGGACGCAGAGATTCGCGGAGGAGGAAGGAGAAGAAAAACGCGCACCCTGAACACCGCATGATGTGGCACCCAGCATCAGGATTCCTTGCCGGCCCTTCCAGGATGAACTGGAGGCCGGCGCTACCGGCCTAGTTGACGCGGCGGTGGAGGACGGCGGCGATTTGGCGAACTTCGGAGAGGAGTTCGGCGAATTCGGCGGGGAGGATGGATTGCATGCCGTCGGAGAGGGCTTTTTCGGGTTGATGGTGGACTTCGACGAGGAGGCCGTCGGCGCCGACGGCCACGGCGGCACGGGAGAGCGGAAGAACTTTGTGGCGCTTGCCGGTGCCGTGGCTGGGATCGACCATGATGGGGAGATGGCTGCGTTTGTGGACGGCGGGGACAACGGCGAGGTCGAGGGTGTTGCGGGAGAAATCGGAGAAGGTGCGGACACCGCGCTCGCAGAGGATGACATTGTAGTTGCCCTCGCTCATGACGTATTCGGCAGCCATGAGGAATTCGTCGAGCGTGGCGGACATGCCGCGTTTGAGCAGCACGGGTTTCCTGGCGCGGCCGGCGCGCTTGAGGAGCGAATAATTCTGCATGTTGCGCGCGCCGATCTGGATGACGTCGGCCCACTCTTCGACGAGGTCGAGCGCTTCGTTGTCGATGGCTTCGGTGACGATGCCGAAGCCGTAGTGGCGGCGGACCTGGTCAAGGATTTTCAGGCCGGGGAGGCCGAGTCCCTGGAAGGAGTAGGGAGAAGTGCGCGGCTTGAAGGCGCCGCCGCGGAAGAGGCGGATACCGGTGGGCTTGAGCTGTTCGGCGATAGCGAGGCATTGCTCTTCGGTTTCAACGGCGCAGGGGCCGGCGGTGATGGCGAGATGCGGGCCGCCGACGAGGACGTCTCCCGAGGGAGTGGGGATGCGGACGATGGTGGATTCGGGTTTGACTTCGAGAGAAACGAGTTTATAAGGCTTGGTGACGGGAATACATTCGACGACGCCGGGCATGGATTCGAGGATGCCGAGGTCGAGCGCGCCTTTGTTGCCGGTGATGCCGATAGCGGTGCGGCCGGCCCCGGGCATGGGATGCGCTTTGAGGCCGAGAGATTCGATTTTTTCGCAGACGGAGCGGACCTCGGCTTCGGAGGCGTTGGATTGCATGACGACGAGCATGGGCGATGTCCTTAGGGTGCGGTGAGGCCAGTGTAGCTGGAAGGCGGCGAGCGGGCAAATTGGGGAGTGGTGAGTCGCGATTGGCGGTGCGCAGAACGGGGGATCGGATCTCAGATATCGGATATCCGAGACTGGATATCGGAGATCAGTGAGCAGGAGTGGCGGAGAGTTTGCTGGTGAGGTAGTGTGCAGGATTGGATGCGCGGGGAATGATTATGAAATTGCAAAACGCGAGCTACGGACTGGCCGCTTGCGGAATTTTAGCCGCGGTATTGGTGGCGCTGCCGGGCGCGGCGAAGAAGAAAGAGAAGCCCGTGCTGCCCGGAGTGGTGTTGAAGGCAGAGACGGTGCTGGTGGTGATTCTGCCCGATGCGGGCGAGCCGATCGCCGATCCGGGAGCGAACCGGCGGGCGCAGGAGGATGTGGAGAAGGCGCTGATGAAGTGGGGCCGGTTTCGGCTGACCCAAGACGCGATGACAGCGGACCTGGTCATCGCGGTGAAGCGTGGAACGGACCGGCCAGTGGCGCCAACGATCGGCGGCGGGCCGGTGGATCAGCGACCGGTGACGGTGGAGCAAGGCGGGGACACCATCCGGATTGCCGGGGGCCAGGGGCGAGCGGGAGGGGACGTGACGGATGAGGGGACGCCGAACGGAGCGAGAAGTCCCGTAACCGTCGGCGGAGAGGCAGGTATGCCGGATGACGTGTTTCACGTCTATCTGGGCGGTAAGGAGTACCCGCTGGATGCGGCGCCCGTGTGGACGTATGCGGCGAAGAATGCGTTGCGGCCGCCGCAAGTGACAGCGGTGGAGGAGTTTCGCAAGGCGGTGAATGCGGCGGAAAAGGCCGCGGCGAAGAAGCATGCTGGGGCGAAGAAGCCACCTTGAACGCGGAGTCTCGAGAGGGTGCGGGAGGATGCAATGAAGAACTGGAGCGGTAAGATTTTTGCGGTGGTGGCTGCAGTTTTGATGATGGGGATGTTGGGGGAAAGCGCGTGGGCGCAGGCGAAAAAGACGCCGCGGCCGGCGCTGGTGGTATTGAGCAAGGACGGGAATTATCTGGCGATCGTCGATCCGAGGACGCTGGAAGTGGTTGCCACGGTGCCGACAGGTCCGGTGCCGCATGAAGTGGCGGTGAGTGCCGATGGGAAGTACGCAGTGGCAACGAATTACGGGGCGCATGCGGATGGGACGACGCTGAGCGTGATTGATCTGAACGCGCAGAAAGAGATTCACCGTGTGGAGTTGGGTGAACTGAAGGGACCGCACGGCGTAGTGTTTGCGGGGAATGCGGCCTGGTTCACGGCCGAGGGAGCAAAGGCGGTGGCGCTCTATTCGCCGGAGAAGAACAAAATTGAGCGAGTGGTGCACACGGAGCAGGAGCGGACGCACATGGTGGCGCTGGTGGGGCGCGGCTTGGGCCTGGTGACGACGAACGTGAATTCCGACACGGTGAGTTACCTCCCGCTGAAAACGCCTGGGGAACCGAAGGCGTCGAATCTGGCAGTGGGAAAGGGTCCGGAGGGAATGGACGTTTCACCGGACGGAAGGGAATTATGGGTGGCGAATTCGGGGGATGGCTCGGTCTCGATTGTGGGCCTCCCCGCGTGGCGCGTCTTGAGCACCATCAGAGTGGAGACGAAGCACTCAAACCGGTTGAAGTTTACGCCGGATGGGAAGCGCGTGTTCATTTCGGATTTGGGAAGCGGGGAGTTGGTGATCGTGGACGTTGCGGGGAGGAAGGTGGAGAAGCGACTGAAGCTAGGAAAGAGTTGCGAGGGAATTTTGATGGAGCCAGGCGGGAAGCGGGCATTTGTGGCGGTGAGCGGAGACGACAAGGTGGCGGTTGTCGATTTGCAGACGCTGGAGGTGACGAAGACGTTTGCGATCGGGAAGGATCCGGATGGCATGGCGTGGAGGAGATGAAGCAAGGAACTAGCAAAATAGGGAAGAGGCGCAGAAAAGAATTACCACGGAGTCCGCAGAGAGCCACAGAGTTAGAGGTGGCCTGGTCAACGGGACGACGGTTTCCGTGGCGTGGGACTCTGAAATTAGGAGTGGAATGGGGGAGGGGAGGCGGGACTATACTTAGGCGAAAGTGGGCCCGATAGACCTGCGGCGCGGGGTAGCGTCGAGAATGGAGATCGGCCATGCGAGTGGTGATTTTGTGTGTGGCGGCAGTGTGGTTGTGGCAGGCGCCTTCCACGGATTCTAAGAAGCCCGCTGATACTACGAGTGCCGCGCAGGAGCAGGCGGGCGGGAGCGCCTCGAAATCGGGGAATCCCGTGGCCGCGACCCCGGATTCGTTGGCGGCAGGGAAGAAGACATATGGGGTGGATTGCGCGATGTGTCATGGACCGAAGGGCGGCGGCGACGGCGACCTGGCGAAGCAGATGACCCTGGACCTGAAGGACTTGGCGGACCCCTCGACGCTGAAGGAGAAGAGCGATCAGGAGCTGTACGAGATTATTGATAAAGGCAAGGGAAGGATGATTGGAGAGGAAGGACGGCTGAAGCCGGCGCAGGTTTGGAACGTGGTGAATTATGTTAGGGCGATGAGCAAGAAGGGCTGAAGAGTGTGACTGGTGATTGACGTCATCAACCGAAGTTCGGATAAGTCAGGGTATTCGGTTCTGATTTATAGGTAACTTTCTGTGATTTGGGTCGTAGTTCCTGAATCAGTCGATTGACGTAGTCGACGTTGTCGATGTCGGCCAGCACGGGTGTCCGGCCTGACAAATCGAACCGGCTCATGCTGCGCTTTGGGCTTCTCCTTCCACCGAGGATGGGTAGTTTTGGGCCCAGCCAGAGAGTTCCCACATCGGTGCCTTCTGTTGAGATCTCCCCAATGTGCTCCAGAAATGTGAAACTAGACCGCGGTTTCCAAGATTCCTGGATGATCAGCACACGCCGATTTGTTACGGCATAGAATGTGCGGCGCTTCAACCAAGCGTCATGCAGGAACCGGCCCCAGACTATGTACTGACCGAAGACCAAGAACGGAATTCCCCAGAGTGCCATGAAAATATCAGTGTCGGCGGACTTAGAACCAGACGTCCAGTAACCAAAAGCTTGGCCCTCCATAAAAACAAAGAATCCCGTCCAGATCAGGGAGAACGGGATTATACTCCAGTCATCGGAATGGAAGATTTTGTTGGGATTGGGCATGGCGGCCCAATAGATGGTTTCGCCGGAAAGTAATTCAGGCTGGATTTTTTCCGCGGCACGCGGATCGATTGTGATCATTTCCCTCTTCTAAGAACAACGCCCTCAAAATGAAATGTAGGGAAAAAGTTGCTTTGTGTCGAGACAAAAGTGATGCCAGTAGAAGGCGATGACCAAAGAGAAGGTGGCAGAAAAGCCATCGCGATATTGAGTCGAGGATAGCCAGCCAAACTGGATTTGGCAGCTGGACTTGTGGCTGCACAGGCTGAAGCCTGTGCCACTGGAGGGGTGTGTTAGAATGAAGGTTTAACACGAGAGAGGGATTTTGCGTTGAGTACGATAGAGATGGCGGAATATCCAATCATCGAGAATACGAAGTTTGAGCCGGATGACGAATACATCCCGGTTCCGGAGCCAGAGCCAGGGCCGCCGGCGTGGATGGACGGCAGCCTGCGGATCGGCATACACACTTCCATTTCCGGCAGTTATCTGAACGCGCTGGAGTCCGCGCGGAAGTTGGGGGCGAATGCGCTGCAGATTTTTTCGGCGAGTCCGCGGATGTGGCAGCTCGCGAATGTGAAGATTCCGGAGATGGACGCAAAGGCGTTTCGCGCGCGGCGGGAAGAGTTGGGGCTGGGGCCGCTAGTGATTCACGCGAATTATTTGATCAATCTGGCCGCAGGGCAGCCGATGCTGCGGACGCGGTCGATCCAGGCGTTTCATGAGGAATTGGTGCGCGGACGAGACCTGGGCGCGGACTTTGTGGTGGTGCATCCGGGTTCACGCGGCGAGATGGGCATCGAGCAGGCGATTTCGACGATTGTGGAAAGCGTGAAGGCGGCGGCGCGGCGCGTGCCGCTGGGCAAGATGCGAGTATTGATTGAGAATACCGCGGGGATGGGAACGGCAGTGGGCTCGCGGCTGGAGGAAGTGGCGGCCATTCTTTATGGCTTGAACCGGGCTGGCCGGTCTGAGGGACGCTCGCTTCTGGGAGATGCGGACGGCAGGCCACTACAGTTTGGCGCGTGCCTGGATACGGCGCACCTGTTCGCGGCGGGCTACGACATCAAGAGCGAAGCGGGGTTGGAGCGGACGATCGAAGAGATTGATCGCATCCTGGGGCTGGAGAACGTGCCAGTGTTTCACGCGAACGATTCGAAGATACCGCTGGGCGGGCGCGTGGATCGTCATGAAAATATCGGGCGCGGGAAGATTGGCCCGGATGCGTTTGAGCGAATGCTGAAGCATTCGCGGCTGGGCAGCGCTGCGCCGGAGGGTTTGCCCGGGAGGGCGTTTCTGCTGGAGACGCCGATTGATCATCCGGGGGACGACCGGAAGAATGTGGCAAAACTGTGGGAACTGGCCGGCGTGGAAGGTCCGGCGGGGGAGAAAGGCTTTTCCATGCTGACGACGGCGATGAAGAAGATGATGGAGCGAAAGGGGAAGAGGGCGAGTTCGCGGCACCTGCCGGCGGCAAAAAGGAAAAAGAAGTAAGGGGCAAAGAAGCACCGAACTAAGGAAAGCGCCGAAAAGGCTTTGCTCACCTCGCGAAGCGCGCTCGAGGCAAGCCGAGGGCACGGAGAGGGCAATAGCCAAGAATTCACGATGCTCGGCTTAAGGACCTGGGAAAGGATTCAGCCGCAAAAGCGGAGGCCGGGCCTCCGCACTCCAAAGGGGACGGGGACTCGTGGGGGACTACAAGCCGCAGGAGATTGAGGCGAAGTGGCAGAAGCGGTGGGAAGAAAACCGCGTATTTGAGACGGAAAGCGACCCGACAAAGAAAAAATATTATGTGCTGGAGATGCTGCCCTACCCTTCGGGAACGCTGCACATGGGGCACATGCGCAACTACACGATTGGAGACGTGGTTGCGCGGGTAAAGCGCATGCGCGGGTTCAACGTGCTGCACCCGATGGGGTGGGACGCGTTCGGCCTGCCGGCGGAAAATGCGGCGATCAAAAACCACACGCATCCGCGTGTGTGGACCAACAAAAACATCGCGGAATTTCAGAGAGTGCTGCGGCGCTTTGGGTTTTCCTACGACTGGCGGCGGGAAATTTCCACGTGCGAGCCGGAATATTACCGGTGGAACCAGTGGTTTTTCCTGCGCATGCTGGAGAAGGGGATTGCGTACAAGAAAAAGAGCCGGGTGAACTGGTGTCCGAAGTGCTGCACGGTGCTGGCGAATGAGCAGGTGGTTAACGGCGGATTCTGCTGGCGGCACGAAGATACGCGCGTGGAGGCGCGGGAGATCGAGCAGTGGTTTTTGAAGACCACGGCGTATGCGGAGCAGTTGCTGGAGGATTTGAAGGAGCTGGAAGGCGGATGGCCGGATCGCGTCATTGCGATGCAGAGGAATTGGATTGGGAAGTCGATCGGTGCGAAGGTTTGGTTCGTGATTGACGAAGGAAGCGATTCCTCAGGGGCTGAATCCCAGGCTTCGGCGGCGAAAACTGTCGGAGCTAAAGCTCCGACCCCCGAGAGGAAGATTGAGATTTTCACGACGCGGATTGACACGATTTATGGCGCGAGCGCGGTGATTTTGGCGCCGAACCATCCACTGGTGGCGGAGCTGGTTGCGTCCAAGGCGGAAGATTCGGAGGCCGGTCGGAAGCCCGGCCACTACACGGCGGAGGGACGGAGCCGGAAACTGGCAGAGATGAAGGTGAGTTCGGTGAAGGGCGAGGACATCGCTACCGCGGAGAAGGACGGCTTTTTCACCGGGCGGTATGCTGTTAATCCGTTCAATGAGGAGAAGATCCCCATCTGGGTGGGAAATTTCGTGCTGATGGAGTATGGGACCGGGGCGATCATGGCGGTGCCGGCGCACGATGAGCGTGACAACGAGTTCGCGGTGAAGTTTGGGTTGCCGATACCCGTGGTGGTATCTCGTGTGGGCGAGACGATGCCTCCCGAGCGGGCAGAGATTTTAACCGAGTACGGGATGAGCGTAAATTCGGGGCCGTATTCGGGGCTGACGAGCCAGGAAGCCATCGAACGGATGGCGGCGGATGCGGAGAAGGGCGGTTTCGGAAATAAGGAGACGATTTTCCGGCTGCGCGACTGGGGGATTTCGCGGCAAAGATATTGGGGCACGCCGATCCCGGTGATTTATTGCGAGAAGGACGGCTTGGTGCCGGTCCCGGACAAGGATCTGCCGGTTGTTCTGCCAGCCAATCCAAAATTGACGGGCGAAGGGCAATCGCCGCTGGCGACCGATCCGGAGTTTGTGAACGTGAAGTGTCCGAAGTGCGGCGGGCCGGCGCGGCGGGAATCGGACACCATGGACACGTTCGTGGATTCGTCGTGGTATTTCTACCGGTATTGCGATCCGCACAATGAGAAGGCGCCGTTTGACCCGGCAAAGGTGGCGTACTGGTTTCCGATTGACCAGTACATCGGCGGGATTACGCACGCGATTCTGCACCTGCTCTATTCGCGCTTCTGGTGCAAGGTGATGCGGGATCTGGGCCTGGTGAAGCACAACGAGCCGATCGGAAGGCTGTTCACGCAGGGGATGGTGCAAAAGGGCGGCGTGGCGATGTCGAAGTCGCGCGGGAATGTAGTGGGCGCGGAAGAGATGGCGCAGAAATACGGCGCGGACACCGGGCGTATTTATACCCTGTTTGCGGCGCCCCCGGAGAAGGACCTGGAATGGAGCGAAGATAGCATCGAGGGGGCGTGGCGGTTTTTGAACCGGGTGTATCGGCTGGTGGACCGCAGAGCCAACAGTTTGAAAAGTACGGATAGCGCAAAGGCGCGCAAGGAGCCGATTTACACAGAAAAAGAGAAGGAATTGCTGCGGAAGGCGCACCAGGCGCTGCGGCGGGTCACACAGGATTTTGAGGGGCGGTGGCACTTCAATTCGGCAATCGCACAGATTATGGAGCTGGTGAATGCAATCTATGCGGCCGAGCCGCTGGAAGAAGGTGTGCGGCCGGAGGTGCAAAAAGAAGTGCTGGAGCTGGTGACGTTAATGCTGGCGCCGATGACTCCTCACCTGGCGGAAGAGTTGTGGGAGATGCTGGGTCACGCGAACGGGTTGTGGACCGTGAACTGGCCGGAGTTCAATACGGAGCTGGCGACGGAAGACGAGGTAGAGGTTCCGGTGCAGGTGAACGGGAAGGTGCGCGGGCGTGTGACGGTGGCGGCGGGGGCGGCGCAGGAGGAAGTGCTGGAAAAGGCCAAGGCGGACGCGGGGATTGCGGGGCATTTAGATGGAAAGGCTTTGCGGAAGGTCGTGTTTGTGAAGGACAAGATGCTGAATTTGGTGGTGGGATGAGGTGAGCATGGAAGGGACGGCGAAGATGGCGGCAGACAATCCCAAGGATCCAATGGGGCCACAGGCAGCGATGAAGGCGGAGCGTGGCGGGATTGTGGTCCTGGATTTCGGCGGGCAGTACACCCAGTTGATCGCGCGGCGGGTGCGCGAGCAGCAGGTCTTCAGCGCGATTTTGCCGTGTACGACTTCCGTGGAGGACATTCGACGGCTGGAGCCGGCGGGAATCATTCTGTCGGGCGGGCCGAGTTCCGTGTACGACAAGGACGCGCCGGTGTGCGACCCGGCGGTGCTGGCTCAGGGCATTCCGGTGCTGGGGATTTGCTACGGGATGCAGTGGATGGCGCGGAATCTGGGCGGGAAAGTGGAGCCGGCGGAGCGGCGAGAGTATGGGCCCGCGCAGCTGAAGCTGGAGAAAGCGGAAAGCGATATTCTGGGCGGGCTGCCGCGGGCGCTGAAGATCTGGGCGAGCCACGGAGACAACGTGCTGGCCCTGCCGGAGGGATTCCACCTGACGGGAAAGACGGCGAACGCGATCGCGTCGGCGGAAGACCCAAAGCGGAAGATGTACGCGGTGCAGTTCCACCCGGAAGTAAACCACACGGATCGCGGAACGGAGATTTTGCGGAACTTTTTGTTCCGGGTGTGCCAGGCGGAACCGAAGTGGAGCGGGAAGGCGTTCATCGAAGAGAGCGTCGAGGCCATCAAGCAGAAAGTGGGGTCGCACTGGGCGATTTGCGGCCTGAGCGGCGGAGTGGATTCGACCGTGGCGGCGGTGCTGGTGCACCGCGCGATGGGCGAGCGGTTGACGAACATTTTCGTGAACACCGGGCTGCTGCGGAAGAACGAGTTCGCACACACGCTCGAGATGTACCGCGAGCGGCTGGGGCTGCATGTGATTGGCGTGGACGCATCGGAGCATTTCCTGGAGAAGCTGGCAGGCGTGAGGGACCCGGAGCAGAAGCGGAAGATCATTGGGCGCGAGTTCATCAACGTGTTTGCCGCGGAAGCGGAGAAGCTGCAAAAGGGCGAGGCGCATGGGAACATCAAGTTCCTGGTACAGGGGACCCTGTATCCGGACGTGATCGAGTCGGTGTCGGTGAAAGGGCCCTCGGCGACCATCAAGACGCACCACAACGTGGGCGGGCTGCCCGAGAAGATGCCGTTCGCGCTGGTGGAGCCGCTGCGGGATTTATTCAAGGACGAGGTGCGGCGGATTGGCCGGGATCTGGGCTTGCCGGAAGAGATTCTGGTGAAGCACCCGTTCCCGGGGCCGGGGCTGGCGGTGCGGCTGCTGGGGCCGCTCACGAAGAACGACCTGGAGACGCTGCGCGAGGCGGACGCGATTGTGGTGGAGGAGATCCGGCGGGCGGGATTGTACGAAAGGGTCTGGCAGGCGTTTGCCGTGCTGCTGCCGGTACGCAGTGTCGGCGTCATGGGAGATGGAAGGACCTACGGGCTGACGGTAGCGGTGCGCGTAGTGCAGTCGGACGACGCGATGACGGCGGACTGGGTGCGGCTGCCGGGGGAAGTGCTGGAGAGGATGTCCACGCGAATTGTGAACGAGGTGCCGGGAGTGACGCGGGTGGTGTATGACGTGAGCAGCAAGCCACCGAGCACGATCGAGTGGGAATGAGAAGAGAGCCCACAGTCCACAGGTTACAGTCGACAGTTTGAGAACCAAGATAAAAACGGAGCGGGGCGCGGTGAATCGCAAGGCTGCTGCGGAAGAACAGCGGAAGAGCAGGCGCTCGGGGAACCTCAGGCGTTAATTAGAGGAATCTAAGACAGAGAGGCACAGAAAAGGAGAAGCCGCTCGGGCGTGGAGAGGAGCGGCTCCTTGGAGCGATGAGTTGTTTCTAGTTCAGGCGGAGGCGGGTCGCCAACAGCTACCGATTGGCCATTTTCTGGGCCATATACAGCAGCAGCTTGCGATCCTCGTCGTCCGCTTTGCTCAACAGGCGGCGGAGCTTGTTGAGGTAGCGGGCCTCTTTCCCAGAGCTGCCCCAAGCGATGTCGTCGGAGGACTTGCGCCTGGGGAGATTCGGGAGTTGAGGAGGTTCTTCGCCATCGTAGAAGAGTTGATAAAGTGGGCACTCGAGGGCACGCGCCAATTTCTCCAGCGTCTCGATGGCAGGAACGGTATGACCGTTCTCGACACGAGAGATATAACAGCGCAAGAGTCCGGTACGCTTCTCGATATCACCCTGGGAGAGTTTCTTTTCCTCGCGCAGAGCGCGAAGACGGTCACCAATAATCATGGGTGGAGTATTCCATAGATAGTCATCAGTAGCAAGTCGAAACTAGTGGAATATGTGGAAATTGGCGGATAGGACGGCTGGGTGGGGAGTATGGCAGGGTGGACAGGGGAAGGAAAATAGCGTAACCAAATACATATGGCTCGCGTCCCAAAAACGGAGGCTCTGGCGCTGCCGGAACTGGGTAAAACCGGGGACGGCGCGGGTGGAGCAGCGGTGCGGGCCGAGCAAGACAGGGAACTCGTCCGGAGCGCGCAGCGGGATGATAAGGAAGCGTTTGAGCTTCTGGTGCGGCGGCACCAGAGTCGGGTCTTTGCGGTGGCAGGAGGAATCCTGAGAAACCGGGAGGACGTGGAAGATATAGCCCAGCAGGTATTCCTGAAGGCCTATTTTTCAATCAAGAGATTCGACCAGCGGGCAGCGTTCAGCACCTGGCTGTACAAGATCACGGTGAACGAGTGCTGGGACCTGCTGCGAAAGAAGAAGGTTCGGCCGCTGACGTACGAGGCGGAGTTGAGCGAAGAGCAGGCGCAGATGTACCAGGCGTCGTCGGACCTCACGGATGGCGCGCCGGACACGAGCGAGCAACTGGCGGCCCGGGAGCAGGTGGAGGAATTGCTAAGCCTGCTGGACGAGCGGGACCGCACGATGCTGGTCCTGAAGGAAGTGCAGGGGTTTTCGGTGGAAGAGATCGCGGAGATCATGGAGAGCAACGCGAATACGGTGAAAGTAAGGCTGTTCCGGGCACGGCAGAAGATCACGGAACGCGTCAGGAGACGACTGGGAGCGAAGCGCTAGGCAAAAGGGCCAAGAGAGGCACCAGGCAGAAATGAGGTAAACAGGGACCATGGGAAACATGTTGCACCGGGAAAATGAGCATTGCGAAAGCTTTCGGGACGCGCTGGAAGGACTGCCCGTCCGGGGAGGCGTGCCGCTGACCGTGGAGGATTGGCGGGCGGAGTTGCCGGAGCAATCTGCGCGGCACGCGGAAATCTGCGAGGAGTGCCGAATTGCGCTGGGAGAGTTCGCCGAAACGCGAAACGCGTTGAGCGCGATGCCGGTGCGGACGGCGGGGCCTTGGTTCACGGCGCGAATCATGGCGGCGATTGCCGCGAAGGAACGCGAAGACGAAGCGCGGGACGGAGTTTGGATCGTCGTGCGGCGGTTTGCGCCGCGGGTGGCGGCGTTGAGCGTGTTGCTGCTGATTGTGGGTGGCGGGTGGAGCCTGCAACAGAGCAGCAAGGAACCGGCTCGCCCGGCACACCGCGGTGGTGATATGGTGTTCGACTCAGCGGTGCCGCAGGCGCCCGGATATGACGATGGATTCAGCGTGATGGGAGGGATTCGGCCGTGACGGCGGAAGTGCGGAAAAAAGCGGCGATTTGGCTGGCATTGTTGTTCGTGCTGGGATTGGCGACCGGCGGCGTATTCGGCTACAACCTGGCGAGGCATGTGTCCGCCGCGACTCGGCGGCCCATGCTCTCGGAAGCGGAGCACCGGGCCAAGAAGGTCGAGGAGATGACCCGGGAGATCGGGCTGGACGCGGACCAATCGAAGAAAGTGGACGCGATCATCGCCGACGCGCAGCATGAAATCCACGCGATCAGGGACAAGAGCGAGGAGGAAGTGGACGCCGTGCGGATGAAGGCTCGCAACCAAATGCGGGATTTTCTGACGCCGGAACAAAAGGCCAAATTCGAGGATTTCGTGAACCGCCTGGACTCCGACAGGAAGAAACAAAAAGAAATGCAGCAGGGGCATTGAATTAGAAATTAGGACCTGGAAAATAGAAAATCGGGGATTGGCCGGCGCGGATTTAGGTTCGCGCCGGTTTTGTTTTGGAATTGGATATCAGATATCGGAAAGCAGATGTCAGAAAACAGAAATCAGCGGACAGATAGCGGCAAGCCGAAAACGAGAAGCTGCCGGAGTCATTGGGTGGCGGAGGGGCTAGAGGCGGGCGGGGTTGAAGGGAGGGCGTCGAGGTAGAAACCGGCGCGGGTTTGCACGGCGAAGTCTTTTGGTTTCACCGTCAGACGGAGGGTGTGGTAGCCGGGCGTGGCGTCGGGTTTGTCGGGCGTGTAGCCGAGGACGTACTGGTTGCGGAGATCTTCATCAATGGCAGCGTAGATTTTGTCGAGCGGCTCTTTTTTGGTGACTTCGAAGAAGCGTGCACCGGACGCTTTGGCCATCTGTTCGAGGACCTTTTTACCGTCGGGACGCTCTTCTTCAGAGCGGCGTGGGTAACCACCGCCGCGGCCACCGGGGTAACCTCCCCCCATGCCTCCCATGTGCGGGCCGCCAAAGCCGCCATGTCCGCTGCCGCCGTAGCCGTAGCCTTCCTTATCGGCGAAAAGGATGCAGTAGACCAGCGTGTCGGCGCGCTGCGCGGTTTCGATGGCTTCTTCAAGGGTTTCCTTGCTACCGCGATCCACGCCATCGGTGAGAACGATGAGCGCTTTGCGGCCCTGTTGCTTTTTCATCAGTTCATCGGAAGCGAGATAGACAGCATCGTAGAGAAGCGTGCCGCCGCCGTGGAAGTGTCGGCCGTGGCCCCCATGGCCGTAGCCGCCACCTCCTCCACCCCCGGGATAGCTGCCGCCGGAATTGCCACCACTTGAGCTTGTTTGGGAGAGTTCCGGAGTGTGGATCTGGTCAATGGCGGCTTCGAGTTTCTGGCGGGACGGGGTGAGGTCCTGGAGGAGCTCGACTTCATGATCGAAATGGAGGACGAAGGCTTTGTCTTTGCCTTCGCGAAGAACGCTTTCGAAGAAGGAGCGGCTGGCGGCGCGTTCCTGGTCGAGGAGGCGGCGCTGGCTGAGGCTGGAGTCGACGAGAAGACCGAGGGTGAGCGGTAGGTCGGATTCCTTGGCGAAGTACGTGATGGTTTGGGGCTTGCCGTCCTGCTCGAGGAGGAAATCTCCTTTCGAGAGAGTGTTAATGATGGCACCGTGTTTGTCGCGGACGGTAGCGAGCAGATTGACAGCGTTTACGTTAACGGTGATGGGAGGAGCTTGTTGGGCGGAAGCGAGCGTCGGAGAGAGCAGGGGAAGGGCATAGAGGAAGGCGAGCATAGAAAGGATCGGAGGCGTGAGAGGAGCGAATTGGGGGGCTGAAAGAGGTTTGCGATTGTTTGCGGTGGTCATTCGTCGGTAAGAGGAGGGTGGCCGGTCCGGGGGCCGGCCACTTGTAAGTGTGCTCCCGTGCGGGAGCTCGGTTGCTATTGCTACAGGGTATTCCCGGCGGATGAGCAGAAAGTTCCCGAGAGAAGAGAGGGGATTTGGTATTCTGCGGCGGCGCGGGAAGAAGGGAGAAGCGAACCACCCTTCGCCAAATGCGCTCAGAGCAACCTGAGTTAGCAGAGGAGAACAGCATTAGCGGAGAGTTCGAGGCCAGAATCGCGTTACCGCGGAAGGGGCAGGGTCCTCAGCAGGGAGAACGAAAGTGGTGGAGAAAACGGCCAGCGCCGGCTGTACCCGGGGGAAAAGCCCTGCTTCAGAGAGCGCCCGCTACAAAGTCCTGGAACATAGATACAGGCGCAGCCAAGGGAAAATATGAAGAGGAAATTTTTGATTGATACGGATACGGCGTCGGACGACGCGGTGGCACTGATTATGGCGCTGAGGTCGCCGGATGTGGAGGTCGTGGGGATTACCACGGTGGCGGGGAACGTGCAGGTGCGGCAGGCAACCCGGAACGCGCTTTACACGGCGGAGCTGTGTGGGTCGAGCGCGCCGGTATTTACGGGAGCGGAGAAGCCGCTGCGGCGCGTGCATCAAAGCGCCGACTGGTTCCACGGCGCGGACGGTCTGGGGGATCACGGGTATCCGGTCCCGCGGCGGAAGCCGGAGAAATTGGGAGCGACCGAGGCGCTGATTGATTTGATCGAAGCGAATCCAGGGCTGGTATTGGTGACGCTGGGTCCGCTTACGAACGTGGCACTGGCGCTGCAGAATGAGCCGAGGATTGCGGAGAAGGTGGGGCGGTGCGTGGTGATGGGAGGAGCGCCGTGCTGCGAGGGAAACGTGACGCCGGCGGCGGAGTACAACATCTGGTGCGACCCGGAAGCGGGACGGATGGTAGCGAGAAGCGCGCTGCCGGTGGAGATGGTGGGCTGGCATCTGTGCCGCGGAGAAGCGGCGCTGAATCTGAGGGAGATTCAGGAGGTGCTGGCGCTGGGAACGCCGGTGGCGAAGTTTGCAATCGATTGCAACAGCCGCGCGCAGGAGGCTTACCTGGTGCAAACGGGGGAGCATGGCATTTCGTTGCCCGATCCGGTGGCGATGACGGTGGCGCTGGAGCCGGAAGTGGTGACGTCGGAATCGGAGCATTATTGGGACGTGGAGACCGAGAGCGAGTTGACGCGGGGGATGACGGTGGTGGACCGGCTGAACGTTTCGGGGGACGAGCGGAATTACGAGTTGTGGGCGGAGACGACGAAGCGGGGACGAAAGGCGAAGATTATGTGGACGATTGATATTGCGAGGTGGAAGGAAGCGTTGATGAAAAGATTGAAATAAAAAACGGAGAGAAGTAGAGAAGGTAAAGCATTCGGAGTGCAGCGCGCGTGACATCGCGGACGAATTCAGGCTATCAGGCAGAAAGAATTGGCACTGAGACTGCAGTGAAGCAGAGCGGCAGCAGGGAAGATGGTCGGGAGGATAAATCATGGAGATCGCGGAATGGCGCCGGGGCTTGGTGGTTTTGGCAGCGGTGATCTGTCTCGTGTTGCTGTTGGTGGGCAGGGAACCGAGCGCCTGGGCGAAAGCGCCGAAGGAGAAGGCGGTGTTGCTGGTGATCAATCAGGGAGACGCGAGTGTAAGCGTGGTGGACCCGGTGGAGAAGAAGGAAGTGCGGACGATTGCGGAAGAGGTCAGCGGCGTACACGGGCATGAAGTAGAGGCTTCGCCGGATGGGAAGACGGCGTATGTGCCGATCTACGGAAGTAGCGGTGTAGGCAAACCGGGGATTGACGGCCGCGAGATGCTGGTGATCGACATAGCGAGCGGACAAATTACGCACCGCGTGGAATTTGGCGAGGGCGTGCGGCCGCACTGCGTAGTGTACGACCCCGTGAGCAAGATGCTGTACGTGACAACGGAGTTGAAGGATAGCGTGACAATCGTTGATCCGAAGACGCTGAAGATCGTGGGCGCGATTCCGACAGGGCAGGCCGAGTCGCACATGCTGGCGATTTCGCCAGACGGGACGCGCGGGTACACGGCGAATGTGGGGCCGGGGACGGTCTCCGTGCTGGACATGCAATCGCGGAAGACCATTGCGGTGATTCCGATTTCGAAAGTGACGCAGCGGATTGCGGTATCGCGCGACGGGAAGATGGTGTTCTCGGCGGACCAGACGAAGCCGCAACTGGCGGTGATTGATACGACGACGAATAAGATGAAAACGTGGGTGGAGCTGCCGGCGGTGGCGTACGGGACCGGAGCGACGCTCGACGGGAAATGGCTGGTGGTGACCACACTGAAGGGCGTGGCGGTGGTGGACCTGGCGACACTGAAAGTGGCGAAGATGGTGGACGTGCCGGGGAATCCCCAGGAGGTGTTGATCGCCCCGGATGGAAAGACGGCGTACGTTTCCTGTGCAATGGGAAATGAGAAGGGGAAAGTGGCGGCGATTGACGTAAAGGATTGGAAGGTGGAGACGTTGATCGAAGTGGGGAGATTTCCGGACGGGTTGGCATGGGCAGCTGGAGGGAAGTAATGAAGTAAGAGAGATAACGAAGTAAGGAATGGCGCGGAGAGACCGCTGCGTAGCTCCTCAGGAGAAGATGGAAAGTGGCGGTGGGTTGCACTAGGATGGGTGACCAGACAGGAGGTGGGGAATGCGACGGAAACTGCTGGGGAAAGTTTTGTGGGTTTGTGCGGCGGCTAGTTTCTTTGCGCTGAGCGCTGCAGGTCAGGAAGGGATGAAGCCGGAGGTTTACAGCGGCGTAGCTGTGGGGACCGGTGGATCCGTAGGCGGGAAGACGATGCAGTTTGATTTTCGGATTACCAGCTATACGACGGATGACGAGGTGCGGCAGTTCGCGGAATTAGTGAAGGATAAGGGGACCGATGCGCTTCGGCGGGCGCTGGAGAAGGAGGACAAAGGGCGAGTCAATCCGGTGGGTTCAACCGGGACGCAAATCGCGGTGGCGCGGAAACGAGTGGTGGGGAATCAGACCATCATCACCATCATTACGGCGCGGTACATGCCGTTTATCGAACTTTACCGCAACAACCGGAGCGTTGATTACCCATTCGGATATATGCAGGTGAAGCTCGATAGCGAGGGCAAAGGGGCGGGCCAGATCATGGCCGCGGCGAAGATCCGGTTCAACAAGAAGAGCGGGAAGTATGAGATCGAGAGCTACGGGAACCAATATATCAAGGCGGTGAATGTGCAGCCGTGGAAGTGATTGTGGGAGAAATCAGAAATCAGATTGCAGAAATCAGGTACTGACGGTGAGGGGAGCTTTCCTCGCCAGCGGTTCACAGCCGGCAGTCAACAGTTTGGCGGGTGCAGTTTGCGGGTGGTCGGAGGGGAGCGGTCTTGCGAGTGGGCCGCACCCCTGTTCTATTGAGCACATGGTTACTGGTGACGGTGAAAAGTGTGATGTGATGGCTACATGCCTGAATCACGAACGCAGGACCGGCGACGCAGCCGACGCCTGAAAATGGGCCAGCCGCTGAAGGTGCGGCCGACCGATCCCCACGGAGAAATGTTCGAGGACCTGAGCACGACGAAAAACGTCTCGCGCGAGGGGATTTATTTTTTGACGGCGAGGAAGTTGTATCAGGAGGGGATGCGGCTGTTTGTGACGTTGCCGTATCTTGGCCCGGGGAATTTAAAGAATCAGGAGTACGTCGGGCAGGTGATCCGGGTAGATGCGGAACGCGAGGGGGAGTGGGGGGTGGCGGTGCAGTTGTTGTCGCCGCTGACGGCGGGAGGCAAGATGCGGTAGGCATTGGCAGGAAAACAGAATGCGGAAACGGCGGCCACGTGGTGCGGGCCGCTTTTTTTGCTTTGGAGAATCTCTGTAGAAAAGCTGAAGAGAAATGCTCCCCGCAGAGAGCGCAAAGTTGAGCAGAGGACACGGAGAATCTGGCGCTGAGTTGGGACAGGGAGCGCGAAACAGACGGATGTCCGCATTTTTGCTCGGAGGGCGTGCTAAGCTCGCAGGACCAATTCAATTCGTGGGTGTGAGGGACGCATGGGGGAAGAAAACTCCAAGCCGGGACCCGACTCCGCAAGCGCAGACAACAAAGAGCCCATCCGAGAAAAGAAGAACATGCAGCCTGCCGAAGGATCGCGCTCACAATCTGAGAGCGATTCGACACTCGACAAAAAAGAGAGCATGGGCGGAGCAACGCAGACGGGCGGCGCCGCCGCGAATGCGCAGGAAGGGGGACCGCGAACGGCGACGGGAGTGGGTGTGGGCGCGCGGTCGATCGGACCGTATGCGCTGCTGCGGATACTGGGCGAAGGCGGCATGGGACAGGTGTGGCTGGCGGAGCAAACGGCGCCGGTGAGGCGGCGTGTGGCGCTGAAGCTGATCAAAGGTGGGATGTACGACAACCGGGTGATACAGCGATTCGAGGCCGAGCGGCAGTCGCTGGCGGTGATGAATCATCCGACGATCGCAAAGATTTTCGATGCGGGGTCGACGCCGGACGGGCAACCGTACTTCGTGATGGAGTACGTGGACGGCCCCTCGATCACGCGCTATTGCGACAACAAGCGGTTGAAGATTCGGGAGCGGCTGCGGCTGTTCCTGCAGGTGTGCGATGGCGTACAGCACGCGCATCAGAAAGCGATCATTCACCGGGATCTGAAGCCCTCGAATGTGCTGGTGGAAGAGGTGGATGGAAAGCCGGTGCCGCGGATCATCGATTTCGGTATTGCAAAGGCGATCGAGTCCGACGAAGGCGGCGAACGGGCGCAGGTGACCCGGCTGGGAGCGCTGATCGGGACGCCGGGTTTCATCAGCCCGGAGCAGGCCGACCCAGGCGTGCGGGACGTGGACACGCGCACGGACGTGTATTCACTAGGGGTGATCCTGTACGTGCTGATGACCGGGACGTTGCCATTTGACGAGCAGGAATGGACGAACCGGCCGATTGACGAAGTACTGCGGCAATTGCGGCAGGAGGACCCGCCGACACCCAGCGCGAAGCTGCGATCGGAGGGGAAGACTTCCACGGAACGGGCGGAACGGAGGTCGAGCAATCCGCACGAGCTGGTTAGCCTGCTGCGTGGCGACCTGGACTGGATAACGATGAAGGCGCTCGAAAAGGACCGGGTGAGGCGGTACGGTACGCCGACGGAGCTGGCGGCGGACATCGAGCGTTACCTGACGAACCAGCCGGTGACGGCGCGCAAGGCGAGCGCGGGATACCGGCTGAAGAAATACGTGCAGCGGAACAAGCTGGGTGTGGCGGCGGGGACGGCGGCGGGGCTGGTGCTGATCGCGTTCGTGGCCATGCAGACGGTGGAATTGCGGCGCATCCGGAGGGAACGCGACCGGGCAAACCGGATCGCCGACTTCATGGCCCAGATGTTTCGTGTGGCGGACCCCAGCGAGTCGCGCGGGAACACGGTGACAGCGCGGGAGATTCTGGACAAGGCGGCTGCGAATATTGACAAGGAGTTGGCGCAGGAGCCGGAAGTGCGCACGCAGTTGATGGATTTGATGGGGACGGTCTACCAGAACCTTGGGCTCTATTCGCGCGCGCAGACGCTGCTGGAACGCGCCTTGGAGATCCAGAAGCGGGAGTTGGGTCCGGAGAAAGGGGCGACGCTGAAGACGCAGGCAGACCTCGCCTGGACGCTGGACCACGAAGGAAAGTATCCGGGGGCGGAAAAATTGGAGCGGACAACACTGGAAGCGCAGCGTCGCACGCTGGGGCCAGAAAATTCGCAAACGCTGCGCACGATGAACTACCTGGGCTGGACGCTGCACCAAGAGGGGAAAGAGAACGAGGCGGAGAAGACGGACCGCGAGGCGATCGGGTTGGAGGCAAGGCAATTCGGGGAGCAGGATCCGCTCACAGTTTCGGGGATGGCGAACCTGGGCGTGACGCTGATGGAAGAGGGAAAGTATTCGGACGCGGAGCGGCTGCAACGCAGAGTGCTGGAGTTGGAGAAAACGGGGTTAGGGACGGATCAGCCGGACACGCTACAGACGATGGACAATCTGGCTTCCACGTATTCGATGGAGCAACGGTATGCGGATGCGGAACAGACGCGGCGAGAAGCGCTGGAAGTCGAGCGCCGGGTGCTGGGGCCGGAGCATCCGTACACAGCGGAGACGATGGACAATCTGGCATACACGCTGCAACGGGAGGGCAAGTTTGCCGAAGCAGAGAAACTGCAGCGCAAGGCTCTGGAGATCGAGAAGAAATCGCTGGGGCCCGAGCACCCGGATACGCTACTGACGATGCTGAACATTGCCGTGTCGCTGAATTTGCAGGACCGAAAAGCAGAAGGCGAACAACTGGCGCGAGAGACGCTGGCGATTGCGCAGCGGGCGCTGGGGCCGGCGGCTCCATTGACGCTGCGAACGATGGGGTATTTCCCCGTGCTTTACACCCAAGAACGCCGCTTCGCAGATGCGACGAAGGCACAGCGGCAGATTCTGGAGGTGGAGCAGCACGCGTTTGGAAATGAGGATGCGAGGACGCTGGCCACGATGACCGAAGTGGCATCGGCGCTGGCGCGCGAACAGAAGCTGGGAGAGGCTGAAAAGTGCCTGAAAGATTTGCGCGCGATCCAGGCGAAGAAGTACGGGCCGGATGACGCGCGGACGGCGGCGACGACGTACAACATGGCGTGCTTCGCGGCTCGGGCGGGAGAGCAGGAAAAGGCGTTGGCTTTGCTGAGTGAGGCGATGGAGCACGGGTTGGGGCCGGACATCGCGGGGCAGATTGGGGAGGATACGGATTTGGTTTCGCTGCATGGAGATGCACGGTTTGTGAAGTTGGTGGAAGCGGGGAAGGAAGTAAAGAAGTAAGGCAATACAGAATGGCTAAAAGCGAGCGGAGTACAGCGAACCGGGGGCGGGGAGCGCCCGAATAAAGGCTAGATCAACTGGATGTTGAGAACCTTCCGGCGCTCTCGTCGGATACCCGCAGGATGAGAGGCTTAGAGTTCCGGGCCGTTGGGAGTCACGGGTGCCAGGGGCGGAGGCGGGGTAGCCAGCGGTGGACGTTCTGGCAGTAGAGGTCGTAGTCGGCGCCGAAGAGGCGACGGAGCGTGGGCTCTTCGTAGAAGCGGACGAACAGGTTCACGGCGAGTACAGCGACGACGGCGGCGATGAGAGCCGCTGCATTGGCGCGGCCGAAGATGACCCATAGCCCAATCCAGCCGCTGAAAAATCCAACGTACATCGGATTGCGAACAAAGCGATAGCAGCCGACAACGACGAGGCGCTGCGGCGGGGCGAAGGGCGCCGGTGTGCCGTGGCCGGTCCAGCCAAAATCCCAAACACAGCGAAGGGCGACGGAGAAGCCAAGGATGGATGGAATGGCAGCAAGCCAGCGCCAGGCGGGGATGGAATTCATTTCGCGCTGAAAGCCGAGCCAGTCCGGAAGGAGCCAGAACCATAGGACGAAAAAGGCGGCGCCGACAGTGAGTGAGACGACTGCGTTCAGCACGTGAAGCGCGACGCGACCGGAATGAGGGGAATGGGCGTGACCGGAGACCATCGGGGACCCCCTGGGGGAGTATGCGTCCGTAAATAGCAGGGGACAAGCGAAGAAATGCTGGCGACGAGGGATGGCGCGCAGTCGGAGAACTTGAACAACTTGACGAGGGTCTCACGTGGAAGCTGGCTCGTGCCGCAGAACGGCAAGCACAGCGCGGAACGTGCGGGAAACCGGAAGGTTGCCACTTGTGGAAGCAACCAAAACTTGATAGGGTTGCGCGCCATCAGACGTGGAGAACTTGGAACCGAATATGGAGGACCGCCGCGCAAGGCCGGAATTTCTGGTTGGGGCTGCCATCGCCGTGGCGGGCATAATCGCCGTCTGCCTTCGATGGACGGGTTTGGATGCCCAAAGCATGTGGGGAGACGAGGGCTACACGGTGTGGCTTTCGCGGCTGCCGCCAGGGACGATCTGGCACGACCTCTTGTGGGATACGGGCCCGCCCCTCTACTACGTCTTGCAGCATTACTGGATGCAGCATTTTGGAAGCGGGGCAGTTGCGGTTCGTGCGTTGTCCACGATTTTTGTTACGCTCAGCTTACCGCTGGAATATCTGCTCATCCGGAAGATTCTTTCGCAATGGGCAGCGCGAGTGGTTGCGGCCGGGTTTACCGCATTTTCATTTCTGCAAATCTGGTATGGGCAGGAGGCGAGATTCTATGGCCTCCTGTTGTTTTTCTTGCTGGGCGGCGTCTACTCCCTGTTGTCGTATCTGGAAAAACGGACGCTGGTGGCGCTGGCTGGAGTCGTGGTGTGCACGACGGGGAGTCTGTACACGCACAACATGGCGCTTTTCTACATGCCCGGATTTGCACTGATCTGGTGGTTTTATCCCTCGGACCTGTCGCTCAAGACGCGGGTCAAGGACGCGGCGGTGGCGGCGGCGATCGTCCTGCTGGCCTATGTACCGTGGTTACCGAGCCTCCGCACGCAGATCCATACGGTGCACCGAGTCTTCTGGTATCCAATGCCAAGGGCGGTGGATCTGCTGGATACGTTTTCGGCGCTGTGCGGACTGGACCTGCAGACATTCCAAATTGTATTTCGGGACAAGCTGCGCCTCCACACCCATACGCTATTCGGCGCATGGACTTGGGGCCCGATTCTGGTGGCGGTGTTCCTGGTGTTCCTTGTGCGAGCGCGGAAAAATCCGGTTGAGTTTCGCAAGATACTGTCGCTGGTGGCGTATGCGGTGCTGCCGGTACTGCTGGTATTTCTGCAAAGCAGGTTTTCGACGCCAATCTTCCAGCCGCGATATCTTTTGGCTTCGTCCTTCTTTCTGCCGCTGGTGTTCTGTTTGCCGTTTACGGAGCCAAGGGGCCCGCGGACATGGGCTTACCGCACCGTTGCACTATTGGTTTTGGTGGGGTGCGTGGCGTCGTGTTTCGAATTTCCGCGTCGCTACCATAAGGACGACTGGCGAGGAGTGACGGCATACGTTTTGCAGGAAAGGGAGATTCCGCGGTTGGTGGTGGTCGCGCCGGACTTTTTGCAATACATGGTGCAGTACTATGCCCCGAATCCGCCGCCAGGAATGGAAATCAGCGGGCTATTCTCCCACTACGATCCGCCAGATCCGGATCTGCAGCGGCGCATTTTGGAACTTGAGCCCAGTGCGAAGATCCTGGTTCCGGAATCATGGAAGAAATGGGACAAATACAAAGAAATTGATGTGATTTTGGCGGCGCAGTCTTTCCGGACAGTAGAGCCAACACTCGCGTATCTGAAGGGTCGTTGTGTTTCAATGCAAGAAGTAGATTTCGCACACCTGGAACTTGAGCGGTGCCTGATGGAGGCGAGCGCGGGCGGGCGGCAAGGGGTCCGCTGACCGGCCAGATGTCCCGGAGCTACTTTGTCTCCATCTTTGGATGCTGATCACCCGGTTGGAGGAGGAAAATTCTCAGCCGCCGAACCGTGGCCAGTGGTTGCGTAGGGTATGGACAGGGTGACTACAAACGCGACGTGCGCTCATGAGTCCATGGTAATCTTGGCTTAAAGGAAACAGTAGAGCCCTTTTTCTCAAGGAGCTGAGCCCTACCATGCGCTCATTCGTTTCCATCCTGGTGCTCACTTGTGTCTTGGCGCCGGCAATGGCTGTGGCGCAGGAATCAAACGATGGTCCCTCTAACGAAAAAGCACATAAGACCTACGAGAATGGCCTGAAACAATTGGCCGAACACAGGAGTGATGAAGCACTCATCCGGTTCAAGAGAGCGGATCAACAGGATGGGGGACATTGTGTCGTGTGCCAGAAGCAGATGATCAAATACGGGGTGCAGTACCGCGACTGGAAGGCCGCCGAGGTCGCCGCGGAGGAGCTGGTAGGAGAGGCGAAGAACGACAAAGAGAAAGCCCTGGCTCACTATCAATTTGCGGAAGTGCTCCTGGAAGAGGGGCTGCAAAAACGGAAAGAAGAGCTGTTCGCACGGTCTCACGACGAGATCGGCAAGGCGCTTGAAGCTTATCGGAATTTTCCCGCCGCGCTGTATCTGGACGGGAGGGCGCTTGCAAATCTGCGGCAGGACGAAGGGGCAAGAGCGCGCTTCGAGGAATATGTTAAAACCGGGGTAGGGAACGACTACGATCGCAAGCGGGCCGGGCGATACATCGAGCATCCGGAACTCGCCCGTGCCCGCCTAGTACCGCCCTTCACCGTCACCACCTCGGATGGACAGCTCTTCTCCATGGACGATCTGCAGGGAAAGGTCGTGTTGCTGGACTTTTGGGCAACGTGGTGTCCGCCCTGCCGGGCGGCGGTGCCGCATCTCAGGGAAATCTCCAAGAAATTTCAGGGACAGCCATTGGTGATTTTGAGCGTGAGCCTGGATGGCGACGAACAGAAGTGGAAAGCTTTCATTGCCATACACGAAATGACCTGGCCGCAATATCGCGAGGCGGGGATTGATGGAGTGTTGGCGAGAATGTTCGAGGTAACCGCCATCCCACGCACTTTCATCATTGACGCAGATGGGGTGCTGCGGGAAGAGCATCTTGGCGACGCTCTGATCGAAGATGAGCTGCAAAAGCTGGTCGCTCAGGCACGCGAACTGCAGTCCGCGGGAACGCCCGGGAGGTGGAGCGGAGATGGGAATGGAATTGTTGCGGTTCAACGGCTCGGTCGAGCGAGCTCCAGCCGTTGATGCATGGCTGAAAAAGCATACCGGTGAACTAGGAGAGTTTGCCAGACGTTGGTTTGAAGTGATGCGAAACTGCGGAGACGAAGTACGGGAGCTTTTGCACGACGGTTGTCCGGTCACGTGTTTGGGAAATGCGCCTTTCGGGTACGTCAACGTCTTCACATCGCATGTCAACGTCGGATTCTTTCACGGCGAAGCGTTGCCTGATCCGGCCGGCTTGTTGGAAGGCAGCGGAAAGTTCATGCGTCACGTGAAGCTGAAACCAGGAACGGCCACTAACGAGGTAGCGCTCGGCAAGCTTATCGAGGCGGCATACGAGGATATAAAGACGCGAGTCGAGAACGGCTAGTTCGAAGAAGCGTATTTGCAGATCGGCGCACCTGAGAGCTGCCAGATTCGCTTGAAGGATCAGGAGAAGCGTGGAGGGGTCGGGGGAGAGCAGCCGCATCAAGCTGCGGGCCCTGAATTTACGTCTGCGTTACGGAGTGGAAATTGAGAAGTAGGGTCAACAACTCTGGCGTGCGCGCAGTAAGCTGCGATTGCGTTGACTTGGGTTTTGGCGGCCCCTAAGATGGGCTGCAAATGGCCGGAAACGATGCGCTCGTTGGCAGGACCATTTCGCACTACCGCATTGTGGAGAAGATTGGCGGTGGCGGAATGGGCATGGTGTTCAAAGCCGAGGACACGCGGCTGCACCGTTTCGTGGCGCTGAAATTCCTTCCGCCGTCCGTGGCTAGCGACCAAAACGCGCTGGCGAGGTTTCGTCGCGAGGCGCAGGCGGCCTCCTCCCTGAATCATCCAAACATCTGCACGATCTACGACATTGGCGAGCAGGACGCGCACTCGTTCATCGCGATGGAGTGCCTGGAAGGGCAGACGCTGCAGAACCTGATAGCGGGGCGAGCGATGGCGCTGGACGCGCTGCTGGGGCTGACGACCCAGATCGCCGACGCGCTGGAAGCGGCACACGAGAAAGGGATCGTTCACCGGGACATCAAGCCGGCAAATATATTTGTGACGAATCGTGGGATGCCGAAGATTCTGGACTTCGGGTTGGCGAAAATGTCCGCGAAGGAGGGCAATGGAACGAGTTCGGTGACGCTGGAGGTGGCGGAACATTTGACGAGCCCGGGGTCTACGGTGGGGACGGTGGCGTACATGTCGCCGGAGCAGGTTAGCGGGGAAGAGTTGGATCCGCGGACGGACCTGTTTTCGCTTGGGGCGGTGCTCTACGAAATGAGTACAGGTACGCTGCCCTTTCCGGGGAACACGACGGGATTGATCTTTCAAGCAATTCTGGACCGCGAGCCGGTGCCGCCTTCGCAACTGAATCCGGGCGTGCCGCCCAGGCTCGAGGAGATCATTCTGAAAGCGCTGGAGAAGGATCGCGCGCTGCGCTACCAGAGAGCGGGGGAACTGCGCACGGACCTGCAACGATTGAAGCGGGACACGGAAAGCGGCAAGACGCGAGCTTCAGGGAGCGCGAGCAGAGAAGCGCGCGGGCGCAGGTGGATTGGGTGGGTGGCAGGCGGCGGGGTGCTTGTATTAGTGGCAGCGCTTGCGGCGATGGTCCTGTGGAAGCAGCGGCCGCGGGAGTTGGCGACGACGAACGGTGGAAAGTGGAGGCAGCTCACGTATTTCACGGATTCCGCTGTGTATCCAGCGCTCTCGCCCGACGGGAGGATGCTGACCTTCATCCGGGGAAAGGATACGTTTTTCGGGCTGGGTCAGATCTACGTGATGATTCTGCCAAGTGGGGAACCCGTGCAGTTGACGCACGACAACACGATGAAGATGAGCCCGGTGTTCTCGCCGGACGGAACAAAAATCGCGTATAGCACGGTTGCGCCGTGGGAAACCTGGGAAGTGGGGGTGTTGGGCGGGGAAGCCAGGCCGATGATGAGCAATTCTTCATCGTTGTCGTGGATTGACGGAGGCAAACGGGTTTTGTTTTCAGAAATCAGGAACGGGCTACACATGGGGCTGGTAACCGCAGATGAAGGGCGAGGGCAACTTCGGGAGGTCTACTGGCCGGCGAGTGAACGAGCCATGGTGCACCATTCGTATTTGTCGCCGGACGGGCAGTGGGTGCTCATGGTGATGATGGACGGAGCCGGAAGGCTGACGCCATGCGTGGTGGTGCCATTCCAAGGAGGGGGCCCGGAGAAGCAAGTGGGGCCGAAGGAAGGGAAATGCACGGGCGGGGCGTGGACCCCGGACAGCAAGTGGGTGTACGTGAGCGCGCAGAAGGACGGCGTGTATCACGTGTGGAGGCAGCGGCTTTCGGACGGACTACTTGAGCAGGTGACTTCAGGCCTGACGGAGGAAGAAGGAGTTGCGATGTCGAGCGACGGGAAGTCGTTCATCACGTCCGTGGGAACGACGGATTCGGCCGTCTGGATCCACGATACGGGCGGTGAGCGACAGGTTTCGACAGAGGGTGAAACGTATGGGCCCACACTTTCGAAGGATGGGAAGCGAATCTACTTTCTCAAGGAAAGCGGCGAAAGAAGGCTGGCACAGTTGTGGAGAACCGATCTGACCAGCGGGCGGAGCGAGGAATTGCTGCCGGGGTACAACGTGGCCGAAACGTTTGGGTGGAAGAACTACACGGTGTCGGCCGACGAGAAGCGCGTGGCGTTTATCATGCGGGATGGAAAGAACGGGACGAGCTTGTGGATTGCGCCAATCGACCGGCGGAGTTCCCCACGGTTGCTAGGCTCAGGGAGAGTTGCAGACACACCCTATTTTCTGCCGAATGGAGATCTGGTCTACCGGTGCGGCGAGGGAACGAAGAATTATTTATGCGGGAGAAATCCGGACGGAGGCGATGAGCGGAAGCTTTTTCAGGACGCGATCCTGGAACTGCAAGGCATTTCGCCGGATGGAAAGTGGGCGGCGTTGCTGGTGGACAACACCGCGAAGGATCAGCCGAGTTCACAACTGGTGGCCGAACGGTTGGAAGATCAAAAACAGGTGCAGATCTGCAGCGATTTTTGCATCGGGGCATGGGCTCTGGACGGCAAAAACCTGATGGTGATGGTCGAGGGGATCCAGGGCGCGAAAACGTATTTCGTGCCGTTCGGAACCGACGGAGAAACAGCAAAGTTTGGCGATACCGAGGTGGCGTCGAGCCCGGGGGTCCTGGAAAAGCGAAAATTGAAAATGTCGCCTGTGGCGGTGGAGTCGGCGATTTCGCCGGAAGTATACGCATTCACGCGGCTGACGGTGAGGAGGAATTTGTACCTGGTGCCGGTGGAGTGAGGACAGGGAGAAATTAGATATCAGAAATCAGACAGCAGACATCTGATAACGGCGAGCCGATGCACATGACTGAAAATAGAAACTGCGGCCCTGCGTGGTGGGCGCGGCGAGATGCAGAGGACACCGATCGAGATGGTAGGTGCGTCAAGCTTTGCGGCGCTTGAAGAATTCGACTTGGCGAAGACGCTTTTTGGCCTCTTCGCGCGTTTTGTAAGGGCCGCCGAGATTGCGGCCGTTGGTGGAGAGGACCTGGTAGCCCTGTTTGGTTTTGACGATCATGGGGGGCTCCTTTCAGGCAGAGGTCGCCAGGCACGCGGAGACGACTCAAGCATTAGATAACAGGAATAGCGCCGTGCGTCAGTGAATGAGGTCACAATGGGGCGTGTGCTAAATTTTGGGGTGAATTAAGGAAAAGGCGGCTCCCGCGAGCCGCCTTTTCTTTTATGGACCTGGAAATGAATAAGCTTCGTTGGGCGGGTGCGATTAGCGATGGCCGGCGTGATAGCCGTGGGCGAAGCCATTGGCGTAGCCATGCACGTAGGTGCGAGCGACGGGACGGTGGCCCACAGGACCACGGACTGCGGGGCCGCGATAGATCGGGTGCGGGCCGTAGACTGGACGCGAATAGTAGCGCGGACCGTAGTATTGGGCTCCGTAGTAGTGGTGATACCAGGGGCCGGCGCCGATGAAGACGCCGTTGGCAAACCAGCTGGGGCCATAGTAGCCCGCGGGCGCACAGGCGTACGGAGCGTAGCCGTAGTAGCCATATGCGCACACGGGGGCGGGGCCGACTGCGACCGCAACGGGGCCCGCACCGATGGCGACGCCGACGCGGACTTGCGCGTTGGCATTGGCGGTGGCGAAGAGCAAAACTCCCAGCAGAGCAGCATATTTTAAGTAGCGCATGGTGTCCCTCGATTCTGGTCCCGGTCGGCTGGGTTCAACGATCCTGGCCGGAGAACTTGGTTACATGGCCTTAAACCCAAGGGGCAAGGAAGAGTTGCGGTCGCGGCAGCGATGGGTTTGTAACCTATTGGAGAATTGTGAGTTATGGGTCGAACAGTTCAACACCGTAGGCACTGAAGAAAAGAGAAAAGAGTTCATCGCCCTCCGCAAGATGCACCTACGGCGCTTCGTTTTCTGTGACAGGAACCCAGCACTTGCGTGCTGGGCTAAATTGTGACGCGCCTTCGGAACTTGGTGGGGGGTGGCGGAACGGAGAAATGGCGATTTGGGGCGGTGCTTGTGCCACGGGGTTCAGAGTTCGAGGATGAGTTTGCCGATGTTGTCGCCTTGGAAGAGCATGTTGATGGTGTCGGGGGCTTTTTCGAGGCCCTTGACAAGGGTTTCGCGAGTTTTGAGTTTGCCAGTCATTTTCCACATGCCGAGTTTTTCGGCGACTTCGCGGAAACGGGAAGCGTAATCGAGGATGATAAAGCCTTCGACACGGAGCCGCTTGATCAGGACCTGGCCGAAGCTGGCGAGGCTTGGATCCCCGGAGGTGTAGCCGGAGATGAGACCGCAGAGGGCGACGCGGCCGTGGAGATTCATGCGGTCGAGGACGGCCTGCATGATGGGGCCGCCGACATTTTCAAAGTTGATGTCCACGCCCTTAGGCGTTGCTGCGGTCAATTGTTCCTTCCAATCCGAATGCTTGTAGTTGATGGCGGCGTCGAAGCCGAGATCGTCCTTGATCCATTTACATTTTTCATCGGTGCCGGCGATACCGACGACGCGACAGCCGTGGTTTTTTCCGAGTTGGCCGGCGATACTGCCCGTGGCGCCGGCGGCCGCGGAGACGACGAGGGTTTCCCCGGATTGCGGTTTGCCAATTTCAAGCAGGCCGAAATAGGCGGTGAGACCGTTGATGCCGAGAAGATTCAGAAAATTGGTATCCGAGAGGAAGGGAATCGAAGGAACTTTTTGGAAGGAGCGTTTTTCATCGCCCGTGATGAGGACATAGTCCTGGAGGCCGGTGAGGCCGGAGACTTTGTCTCCTTTTTTGAAGTCCGGATGGCGGGATTCGATGATTTCAGCGAGGCCGAAGGAGCGCATAACTTCGCCTAGCTGGACGGGGGGCATGTATTGCGGAATGTCGGCCATCCAGACGCGCATCGTGGGGTCGATGGAGAGATATTTGACGCGGGCGAGGGCCTGGCCGTCCGAGACGGGGAGGATAGGAGATTCGGAGAGATGGAGGACGTCGGGTGTGACAAGAGAGGTTGGACGATGGACGAGCTTCCATTGGCGATTCGTGTTGGGCATGAATGAAGAGTAGTACGATAAGGCAGAAATAGAAAATTGAAAGTTGAAAATCGGAATTCGAGAATTGAGCAAGAGAGGAAGCGTTAGCGAGGTTGGAGCGCAAGAGCCCAGATATCGCAGTACCCGCGAATCTCAGGGCGCCCGCAAGATCCTTTGTGTTGCGCCATCGGATCAGCCGCCCACGCTGAAGCCTGTGCTACCTAAGGAGTTTTCAGGAGGCGCATGAGGTCTGCGGCGGACTTGGTGGCTTTTTTGATTTGGGAGACGCTGCGGACGGCGTTGTGCGTAGCGTCGAGCTGATCGGTGAGGATGTCGGCATTGGCGTTGATGACGCAGAGAAGATTGTTGACGGCGTGAGAAATCGCGTCAAGGTTGGCGGAGGGGAGGCGATTTAATCCGTTGGAAGCTGGTTCGAGCGGAAGCGTCATGTTCGTGCCCTTTCTGTAATTCGTGCGAAGCGTGTTGCTGTTGATGGCCGAAACCACCGCGTGCTGGAGGGAGGCGGAGGTGACGTCGCCGAGAACGAGCATGGCGGCGGCACCGGCGGTTGCCGCAGCGCCGTGAAACTGCGGGTCACCGATGGGAAGAAGTGCGAGCAGCGGAACGGAATTCAGCCCGTCGTGGAGCTTCCGGGCGGCCAGAAGCTCCTGTGCAGACGGGTGACTGAAATCGAGCAGCAGCGCTTGCCACTGCTCGCCATCGAGACGCCGCAGGGCGTCCCGAAGAGATGGGGAGCGGTGGATCTGAAAGGGCGCAGCCGGCGCCTCGACGATCGCTTGTGAAACCTTGAGCCAAAACGGCAACTCCCCCAAGAACAAAACCTGCGAACTTGCGATGGACATCGTTCGTTGTAACCACTCCTAACTTTCAGCGCCACTTCCGGCACGCAGGAGGACACCGCGAGCGGATGGCGAAGCTCGGGGTGCGAAAGATGCGCAGCCCCGGAGGACACAAAAACCTACAAGACCGCGTTTGGAAACAAGCGCCGGATCTCCGAGAGGAGGGTTTCGGGTAGCCGGTTTTTGGCGATGAAACCATCGGCGCCGTGCATCCGGCACTCTTCCTCCAGAGCCGGCCCGGTGATTTCGGAGTAGATGATGACGCGCAGATCAGGATGTTCCTGGCGCAGCTTCTTGGCGGCCTGGAGGCCGTTCAGGCGCGGCATGCGGAAGTCGAGAAGCGCGAGATCGGGTTGATGGCGCGAAGCCAGTTGAACGGCGTTGACGCCGTCGCTGGCGGTGCCGACCACATCGAAGCCACCCGCGAATTCCAGGTAATCGCAGACGGAACGCAAGGCGGTGGGCGAATCGTCGGCGACAAGGACGCGAATAGGGGTGGAATTCAGCATTGCTACTCCGAAATAACGTTCGTTACATCGATTTAATATTGAGGAAAACGAAGGCGGAAGGGAATTGAGGAGATTGCCTAGTGAAAAAGCACTAGGAGGCGTAACCGGCGATTTGTGATTGGTAGGGACTTGGTGGGGAAGAGGAAGGAGCGGTCCGGGGAAGCCCGGCCGCCAGGAAAGCAGGAAACGCGGCCGGAAGGCGGCGCTACAAAGGATCAGGGGCGGATGATTTTGTTACGGACGGCGTACATCACGAGGTCGGCAACGGAGTGGAAGCCGAGCTTGAGCATGATGTTGGCGCGGTGGGCTTCGGCGGTATTGACGCTGATGTTCAGGAGATTGGCGACTTCCTTGTTGCTTTTGCCTTCGGCGAGGAGCTGGAGTATTTCGCGCTCTCGGGGCGTAAGGCGGGAACGCGAGGATTTTGCGGGGTCGGTGGAATCGGAGACATCGGCGACCTCGGCGACGCGCGCGGAAAAGTATGTCTTGTGCAGACGAAGGGCATCCACGGCGGCAAGGAGGACGCGGTCGGCCTCGTCCTTGAGGATGTAGCCGCGAGCGCCGGCTTCGACGACCTGCTGCACGAGCTCGTCAGATTGGTGCATGGTGAGAATAAGAATTTCGGATTTGGGGAGTGCCTTGTGGATGCGGCGGGCGGCCTCTACACCGTTCAGGAGCGGCATGCCGATATCGAGGACGAGTACGTCCGGCTTGAATTTCGCGGCTTTTTCGACGGCCTCGCGGCCGTCAGCGGCTTCGGCGCAGACTTCCCAGCCTTTGCGCGATTCCAGAAGGGCGCGCAGACCGGCGCGAACGACGGCGTGGTCATCCGCGATGAGAAGGCGAAGGGGATTCATAGAAGGTGTCCTTGAGCGCAGGGGCGGAGAGGAGAATGCGAGCGCGAACGGTGGTTCCCGTGGAGTCGGAATCAATTTCGAGATCGCCCCCGAGCTGCGACATGCGTTCGCGCATGCCGGGAATGCCGACGCCGAGCCGGGCGGGGCGAGGAGTGTCACCGTTGCGAGGGGCGCCGATGCCACGGCCAAAGTCGGTGATTTCCAGGACGACGGAATCGGGTTCCTCGCGGAGACATACCCGTGCGCGTTTGCTGCCGGAGTGGCGCTGAATGTTGGCGAGACTCTCCTGGGTGATGCGGAAAAACGCAGTTTCGACCATCTGGGGCAGACGGCGAAAGCGCGGGGGAAGAATGAGATTGGTTTCGATGCCACTGCGCTCGCTGAAGCCGTTCGCGTATTCCTTGAGGGCGGTGACGAGGCCGAGGTCGTCGAGCAACGGCGGGTGGAGGAGATAGGAAAGGGTGCGGATTTCGCGGGACATCTGCTGGAGGAGTTCGCGGGCCTTGTCGAGGGCGGCCTTGGAGGCGTCCGTGAGCGGCTGGCCGGACTGGCGGAGCTGGGCGAGGCTCAGATTGACGGCGAGGACGGTTTGGGCCATGCCGTCGTGGAGTTCGCGGCCGATGCGGCGGCGTTCCTCATCCTGGAGCTTGAGGAGTTCGGTGGAGAGCTGGTGGATGGAGCGCTCCGCATTCTTCATTTCGGTGATGTCGGAGAACGAAGTAATGATGCGCAGGATGGAGCCATCGGGGCCAAATTGGGGGATGGCGTTACCGAAGATCCAGATGATGTCCTCGCGGTCCCTGAGCCGCCAACCCATGACGATGTTGCGGACGGGGAGTTTTGTGCGGATGACGGTAGACGCCGGAAGGTTTTCCGTCGGAATTACGCGGCCGTTGACGTCCAAGGGCGTAAGGCCGAGTTGAATGGGAGTGCGGCCCAAGGCCTCTTCGGAAGTGAAACCGAACATGGCGTAGGCAGCCTGATTGGCGAATTGCAGGGTGCCATCGGGATTATGAAGCACGACGCCGACATGAAGGTCACGGACCAAGGTGCGGAAACGCTCTTCGCTTTCGCGAAGTGCTTCGATGGCGCGGCGCTGCTCGGTGAGGTTGGTGAGAGAAACCAGGATGGCGGCGACTTCGCCGGAAGCGCTGGTCTGAGGCACGACGTCAATCAGGGTCCAAAGGACTTCGGTGGAATGGATGCGGCGCCATCCGATCACGCGATTATGAATGGGGCGGCGCGTAGCTATGACGGTGGGAACGAGACCTTCGGCATCGGGGAGCACCGAGCCATCTTCACGAAGGGGTTCGAGATTCAGGCCGAGGGGCGTCTTGCCGAGAACTTCGTCGAGCTTGAGGCCAAACATGTGCAGGGCCGCCGGATTGCCGTACAGGATTTCCGCCCTTTCGTTGCAGGAGACGACGCCGACGTGGAGGTGTTCGACGAAGGAGCGAAAACGTTCTTCACTTTGACGGAGGGCCTCGGTGGCGTGGCGTTGTCCGGTGACGTCGGTGAGAGAAACGAGAATTCCGAGAAGTTCTCCCGAAGACGCCAGTTGGGGAACGACGTCGAGGATAGTCCAGGCAAGGTCGGGACCGTCATTGTGCCGATAGCCGACGAGTTGATTCAGAAGCGGTTTGCCGGTGCGAATGACGGTGGAAACTGGGCGGTCGGAATCAGGAATCAGGGTGCCGTCTTCGCGGACGGCGGTCAGCCCGAGGTCGTAAACGTTGCGGCCAATCAGTTGGTCCTTCGGGAGCCCGACAAGGTTCAGGACCGCCTGGTTGGCAAAGAGTACGCGACCCTGCACGTCGCAGGTGACGATGCCAACGTGAAGATCGTTGACGAGCGTACGAAAGCGCTCTTCACTGGAGCGGATGATCTCCTGAGCGGCCTTGCTGTCGGTGATATCACGGACGGCGACGAGAAAACATTGGCGGCCGTCAAGGGTGATAAGCGAACCGGAAAGAAGGCCGGTGCGGATGTTGCCGGCTTTGGTGCGAAACTGAAATTCAAAGTCGCGGGTTTCCCCGTTTTCGCGGAGGAGGCGAAGCAGGCGTTCGCGTTCCGCGGGATCAACCCAGAGGTCGAGCTCCAGGGGCGATTTGTGGAGAGCGTCTTCGCGAGTGAAGCCGGTGAGCGCGGTGAAGCCGTCGTTGACCTCCAGGTAGGTGCCGTCCGGAAAAATGGTTATGGCGAAGCCGTCAGGGCTGCTGCGGAAGGCGGTGAAAAACATATGCTCGGAGCGATGCAGGGCCTGCCGGGTGGAGAGAAGGTTATCGGAGATGCGGCGCTGGCGGCGGTTGGTGAGAATCAGACGGATCGAGGAGCAGAGTACCGAAGCGGTGACGGTGAGCCAGGCGAGCGGGACGTGGTTACGCGCGATGGCGCGAGCCATGAAGATGACCAGCAGGGGCATGAGTATCGGGAAGAATTGCGTATTGAGGAAACGATCTACACGCGTGGGTGTAGCAGGGAGGGAGGCGGGGGCGTCGTACTTCCAGAAGACGGCGAGGCCGATGATGAAAAGATAGGGCAGCATCCAGACGAGATCGCCCCAACTGGCATTGCCGGTCGCCGCTGCGAGGGTGACCAGGTAGATGGTGTTTGCAGCAACGCAGGCAATCAAAGCAATACCAAGGACGCGTGAAAAGGAGCGAAACCAGCGAGGGACTGGATTGCGAGAGCGGAAGAACAGCGCAGACCCGATCAGGAGGTCGCGGAAAATGTAGATCAGGAGGATTCCGCGGACGAGGGCGTCCTGATCGGACTTCCAGCGCGAAGTGAAATAGAAAAAGTAGAGATACGCGGTGACGGCGACGATGGCGATCTGCAGGAAATCGAGGACGCGCAGGGGATCGAGGCCGGGGAATTGCTCGTCCGACTGCGGGAGCAAGATCATGATGATGGGCGCGGCCCAGATGAAGAAGAAGATGTCGGAAGGCTCGGCGGAAAGGGAGGAGCCGGGCACGAAACTCTGGTAGTAGGTGCTGAGGGACATGCCAACGGCTTCGATGGTCAGTGCGATCGCGAGGAGAAGCCAGGCCTGACGTGCGAAACCTGTGGAGCGAAACGCGACGTAGTAGGAGCAAAAGGCGGCGAGGATGAGAACGAGATCGTCGAGTGAATTGGAGAGGAGCAGACGCGTGAAAGCGTTGCGGACAAATTCAAGATCGTAAAAGAGAAGGAGTGCCGCGGAGAGCGCAGCGAAAAGAGCGAACCGTGGAAACTTGCCTGAGGGGAGCAAGAAGCCCTCACACGGCGCGCGCGGCGGAACGTGCCGGGATGTGAACCATGTGGGGCCAGTGTACACCAGTGGGGAGTGAAGATGGGAGGCCGCGTGTGCGTGTGGGAACTCGATAAAAGAGATCCGCTATCGGGGAATGACGAGCAGCAAGCAGCGGGCAGGAAGGCGAAAATGAAAATTGTAATCGAGTGAATTGCGTGGGGAAGGACGAGCGGCCCACACGCCCGTGCCCGCCAACTTTGGGCCACTCGGAGTCAATAGAGGGAGTAGTTGGAGAAAGGAATAGCGATTTACTTGGGGCCGAAGGCGCCGGAAGAGATGAATATCGGATGAGTGGCGTAACGGCGGGAGACGGCGCGCATCGGAGAATCAGCAGGGTGTGGCAAGCATGAACCGCGGATGCACAGGAGGGGCTGGGGTGTTGTTCCTGGTGGCATGGTTGTGTGTAAGCCTGCAGGCGGAGGTCGCGGCACAAGACAAATCGGGCGCGCACGCCAGCGCCGAGAGCGATGAGATTCCGATCGAGAAATGCGACGTGTTGCCGGTGGTGCAGGTGAAAATTGATGGGAGCGAGATGAGGTTTCTGTTGGATACCGGCGCAACGACGATTCTGAACTTGAGTTCCTTCACCAAAGGAAGGTCAAAGGAGATCTCCGTGACATCGTGGAGCGGGACCGTGGTGACGAGCGCGCGCGAAGTGCATTTGCCGGAGATGGTGCTCGGGCACCATACGCTGCGGGATTTGAAATTGCCGGCAATTGACTTGAGTCCGATAGGAAAAGCATGCGGCGCGAAGATTGATGGAATTCTGGGAGTGGACCTGCTGGACCGGATGGGCGTGACCATCGATCTGAAGCGACAGGTGGCTTCGATGGAAACGGAGCCAGCAGATGCGCGGGCGCTGTTCGGGCAGATGGAGACGCAGATGCATCGCTGTTCGGACGCGTTCGAACAGGGAAATGGCAAGGAGCTGGCAACGTGTTTCGATCCCGAGATCGTGCTCTATACGCCGGATGGAGAGTATCGAGGGCGCGAGGAAACGGTGGAGTATCTGCAGAAGCGGTACATGAAATACGCACCGAATCTCTGCTACAAGATGACACTGAAAGATGTGAAACGTTTTGGGGATGCGCTTTGGTATTCGTACGAGTATGAGATTACGGCTCCCAGGGAGCACGTGGTGGGGCATGGGATGTCCATGTGCCGGAAAGCACAGGGGAAGTGGTACATCCTGAATCTGCACAATTCGCTGCTGGGAGTGGAGGCGGCCCGCGCAGGGAAGAATTGACTTCGAAACTGGATAATCGAAGCGGTTCCCAGAGACCTTTAACGGAGGGTGGAAGCGGCACACCCAACCGGGGCAAGCCTGGTCCGGCGGTGGTGTGTACGCAGCGGATTGGCCGAGTCAATTGAAGCTTCAAAAATCGTGAGGAGGAAAGGGATGGCAAAGAATCTAGTGGCACAAGTGGGCAAGGCTGGTGGGCCATTTGAACTGGTGGAGCGGGAACTGCCAACGCCCAAAGCGGGTGAGATCCGGATCAAGGTGCTGGCATGCGGTGTGTGCCACAGCGATGCGGTTACGAAAGAAGGCCTTTTCCCAAACATTTCTTATCCGCGCGTGCCGGGGCACGAGGTGGCGGGAATCGTGGATGAGGTGGGATCGGGCGTGACGGAATGGAAGAAGGGCGACCGTGTGGGGGCAGGATGGCACGGTGGGCATTGTTTCGTGTGTGAGCCGTGCCGGCGCGGGGATTTCATTACCTGCAAGAACGAGCAGATTCACGGGGTGACGGTAGATGGGGGATACGGGCAATACATGATCGCGCGGCACGAGGCGGTGGCACGGATGCCGGAGAGCATGAACGCAGTGGAGGCGGGGCCTCTGCTTTGCGCGGGGATCACGACGTTCAATGCGCTTCGGAACAGCATTGCGGGGCCAGGAGACCTGGTAGCGGTGCAGGGGATCGGCGGGCTGGGGCACCTGGGCATTCAGTTTGGCGCGAAGTTCGGGTATCGCGTGGTGGGAATCGGGCGCGGTCCGGAGAACGGCGTGCTGGCGAAAAAGCTGGGCGCCAGCGCGTATATTGACAGCAAGAGTTCGAACGCCGCCGAGGAGTTGCAAAAGATGGGCGGAGCGAACGTGATCCTGGCGACAGCGCCGAGCGCGAAGGCGATGTCGGAGTTGTTGGGTGGGCTGAAGCCCGGCGGAGAACTGCTGACGATCGGCGTCTCAGGCGAGCCACTGGAGGTCCCGCTGGTACCGCTGATCGTGGGGAAGCGGCGCGTGCAAGGATGGCCTTCCGGGACGGCGATGGATTCAGAAGACACGCTACAGTTCGCGGAGTTGACGGGGGTGAAGGCGATGATTGAGAAATATCCTCTGGCAAAGGTGAATGAGGCGTACGAGCGGATGATGAGCGGGAAAGCGGAATTTCGGGTGGTGCTGACGATGGAGTAGGGAGAGGAGCGTGTAGTTGGCAGTTATAAGTTTGTAGTTTCGGAGAGGAATGAAGAGGAGGCGGTGGGACGCCTCCTTTTTCTTTTGTGGAGAGAAGATAACGCAGAGACGCAGAGGGGGCGGAGAGACGCGGAGGAAGAGGGAGAGTTCACTGCAAAGGTGTCAGTGTAGAGCCGGAAAAACGGTGAGTGTGAGGAGAGAAGGCGGTACGCTGGGATTAATGCTGTGAAGTCTGACTAGAGCTTTTTATCTTTCTTGAGCCATTTAAGGGCGTTGGAAAGGGCGTCAACGGGATCGGGAATTGTGGAGGCGAGATCGGAGGTGCTGAGGGTTTCGCCGGGCGAGTTCTGTGTGCCTTGGGGAACGTCCTGGTAGCCTTCGCCCTGATGGAGAAGAGGATAGGGCTTTTTTGAAGTATCAAGAATGAAATAGATGGCCTTTCCGCGAACCTGCCTCGATGGGACAACGTAAAAGGTAGCGCTGCCGGCAGTGGGCCCATTGTTCTTTGCATCCGTGGTGCGGGCACTGTTGAAATTGTCGAGGCTGGTTTGGGCAAGTTCGGAGCCGTTGAGGCCCTGGTTCCAGAGGATGATAAAGCTGGGGGATTTGTCGTCGAGGCACATGCCTTTGAATTTCTTAGGGCCATCATGATCCCACATTTTCTTTTGTTCAGGGGTAAGGCCGACCTGGATGGATTTGCCGTCGGTATAGGCAACAGAGAATTTGAGCTTGCACTCCTGGGCGTGCGTGGAGAGTGCGCTTGCGGAAATGAGGAGAACCGCCGCGAAGAGGTTTGCGCGCATTTGGGCCTCGAGTAAAGATTTAGTGATATTGAGGAGAGTATACGAGAGAGGAAGGAACTTTTACAGGGGCGTATGACCGACCAATTAAGAGGGGCCGGCCGTGCGCACGACGATATAGCGCTGGCACAGGTGCACACGCTAAAGCCTGTGCCGCGCGGAAAGGCGGAGCCAACTTTGCCTGCTGGAAGCAGGCGCTACGAGTGCCGCTAGAAGGGGATGTCTTCGTCGGAGATTTCGGGGCCAGAGGGAGCGGCGAAGTCTTCGGAAGGGCCAGAGTCGTGGGCGAAGTCGTCGCCACCACCACGAGATGCCGCGCCGGGGGCGCCAGCGCCCGCTCCCGCGGCCATGCCGTCGCCGCGACCGCCGAGCATCCGGAAATTATTGGCGACGATTTCAAAGCTGGTGCGCTTCTGGCCTTCCTTATCCTGCCATTCGCGGGATTGAATGCGGCCTTCGATAAAAACGAGGGAGCCCTTTTTGAGGTATTGCTGGGCGATTTCGGCCTGCTTGCCCCAGACGACAATCTTGTGCCATTCGGTGCGTTTCTGGCGCTCACCGTTGCGGTCTTTGTAAGACTCGTCGGTGGCGACGGAGAAATTGGCGACGGCCTGGCCGCCGGAAGTGTAACGGGTTTCCGGATCGCGGCCAAGGCGGCCGACGAGAATGACTTTGTTGACTGACATCGGTTCTGCTCCTAGTCCAGAAATCGAGAAGGACGGGGTCCTACGTCACGCTGCTTCTCAGGACGGCGAGCCTCGCTGGATCGCCGCTTTATTCGCCGGCACAGATGTTGCTTCTCGGGAGAGAAGAAACGGTTTCCGCCACCCAGAGAAGATGAAGATAACACGCGGGGGAAGAAAAGCGAAATGCGTGAGGAAGGACTCGCTTGCTATACTGCGCTACTCGACGGAGCGGTGCGGGGGACGCGCGGATGGACGTGCAGATCGAAAAGGTCTCAAAAAAGTTCGGGCGCGCGTGGGCGCTCGAAGAGATTTCGCTCAAACTAGAGCCCGGGCAGATCGTGGGCATTCTGGGCGCAAACGGCGCGGGGAAGACAACCCTGCTGAATTGCCTGGCCGGGGTAGCGGTGCCGTCGTCGGGGCAGATTTTGTTTGACGGACAAAGATTCCATCGCGGAAAGATGGAATTGCGCAGACGGCTGATGTTCCTGCCGGATTTCCCACTGGCCTTTGCCCGGATGAACGTGCTGGAGCATATCGCAATGTGCGTTCGGCTGTATGAGCGGCCGGCTCCCGATCCCCGGAACGTGGCGGCATTGCTGGAGGACCTTAGCCTGTTGCCGTTGACCGGGATGCCGTTCAGCGCGATGTCGCGCGGGCAAGTGTACAAATCGGCGCTGGCCGGACTCGTGGCGGTCGACCCAGAGCTATGGATTTTCGACGAGCCATTGGCATCAGGAATGGATCCGATGGGGATTGCGGTCTTCAAGAGAGAAGCGCGAGCCGCGACGCGCCGGGGGCGGACGGTCGTTTTCACCACCCAGATTCTGGAGATCGCGGAAAAATTGGCGGACCGGATCTGCGTGCTGGATCACGGCGGGCTACGACTCGAGCGGCGGACCGGCCAAGCCGGCATGGGCGAAGGAGAAGGGAAGCTCGAGGAGATGCTGCTGAAGCTTCGGGATCCGGAGGCGAACTCTTGATTTGGCGACTCTATGACGCGGGCCTCGTGCGGCAATTGCGGAAGGCGGCGAAAGAGCGGGCGTACCAAACAGGGATCAGAGGTTACCGGAAGCGCTGGTGGAGCGGATCGCGAACAGGCGGCCAGAATCGGTTTTTGTACCTGTGGCTGGGATTTATTGCAATCCGCATGATGATGGAACGAGCAGGTTCGCCGACGGGAGCAACAGTGATTTCCGGTTGCGCGACATTAGCGTTTGCGGGAGTGGCCTTGCAGCGGATGAAGAGCCTGCGAAAAGCGCTGACGTTCTCGTTTGAGCGAGCGCAGAGCTACTTTTATCCGGTTCCAGAGAGTGAGTTTGTAACGGGGGCGCTGTTCCGCACCGCGAGGGATTTGTGGTGGCTGCCACTGCTCGGGCTGGGCGTGTTTCGCGTACTGCAGAGGGAGGACTCGACCGCGGTATGGATCCTGGCGGGACTCGCAGCGATTGCGGAAATGTTTGTGGTGCTGGCGCTGGTGTACGGCCTGGAACGATATCTGGAGGTCATTCCGCGTTGGTTGTCGCTCGCTTTTTTCGGCATGGCCGCATTGTGGCTGATGGTTCCAACGCAATACACTGCCAGCCAACAGAGCTGGGTCAATGCCTTGCCCACCGGCTGGGTAAATCTGGTGGTGCTCCAGTCCGGGCGGGACGAAGAGAGGATTGCGGCCCTTGTAATCGCCACGGGAGTGTTCGGAGGCGCGGCGTGGCTGTTGGCCAAGAGACGTGGCGAGGAATTGGTTGAGAGCTTCCAGCAATCGCTGGAAGCCGGGGAAGAGACACGCGCCGGAGAGGAGGCAGCGGGCGCGCAGGAGCCGGGTGGGAGCTGGACTGTCCTGGAAGAACCGGAGATGGCGGGAATCGAAGAAGAGGGTGAGTTCGGGGCAGTGCAGCCACTGCCAATGCAGGCAACCTGGCAGCGGCAGAAAATTGCTGCGATTGGGGAAGAGTGGGGCGAGCTGGTGCGGCAAGGTCACTGGCTGAAGCGCGGGGACTGGTCGCAGCTGAAGTGGATCGAAGGAGCGGTTGCGCACTGGTTGAATGAGGAGGAGCAGGATACGTTCTGGTTTTTGACCGGTGGGAAGTTACCGGACTGGTCAAACCAGTGGAAGAATTCGGTGATTGCGCTGGCAGTGGGAATTTTACTGATGAATGTTTTGCAGGCCGACTGGCGGTGGTTGGGCGTAGTTGCAATGTTCGCCTCCATTCTGATGGGACTGCCCGTAGGTGGGGGAAAGTGGATGGCAACGAGTCCGGCGTGGATTTCGGGAAAAATCGCACCGATGTATGCAACGTATCCACTGGGATACAGCCGCGGCAGCCGGGTCATGGCGAAGGCCAGCCTGGTGCGGACGGCGGCGTGGGTACCGCTGCTCGTAATTCTCGCGATAACGAACGCGCGATTAGCGAAGGCCTCGATCGGCAACGAGATGCTGGTGGCCGCAAAGGTGCTTCTGATCTGGCTCGCGTGGATACCGTTCACGATCCTCGGGAAATTCTCGAAGGGATCGAATGATAGTTCTTTCAACAGCGCAAGGCGGTTGCTGCTAATCCCGGTGGGAATTGTAGTGGCATCGGCACAGGTGATACTTGCTGGGGCGACATTCATGTCCGAGGGTCCGGAGGGTTTTCTTGCCGGCGGGCTTGCGATTGCGCTCAGTCTAGGGACATGGGCAATGTATGGTTTTTGGTACAACCGGGAAGTGGATTTACTGAGAGAGCGGGAATAGGCGAACGAAAAGATTTATCGGAGCAGTTTTCGCGGAACCGGCGAGGTGAGGGTATCGTCCAAAGGGAAGCAGTTCGGGAAAAGCGTTAGAGGCAGAGGAAACGGGGTGAGGATGGCGCTTTCGAAGCAGGGCATCCCACTTAGGGGAAAGCGCAACCAAGGGAATCAAGGGCGGCGGGGGATATGGCGGCGTGGGGAGGCCGGGGCACGACCTCGTGAGCAAGGAGAAGTTATTGATTCGGGGCGGATTGTAATTTACAGTAGGAGAGACTAGTAAAAGATACAGTAGTTTTCCCTCCGCTCGAATTCGGAAAATTACACCTGTAAACAGGAAGCTAGCCCAAGGACCGCCCCGCCCCGGGACTATAACTGGAAGAAATTGGTGAACGGAAGACTCGTACTCATTGGAGTAGCGGCTATTGCCGCATTCTCCGCCCGTGCAATCGCACAAGAAGCCGCGGCACCGGGCGGGAACAAACGCGACGCGCTCTATGCGCAGTCCGACTGGTTAAAGGCGACGTTTCCGAATGACGTCCTCTGGCCGGGCGACCCTCTAGCTGCACAGCGTGGGCTGGCGCTGCCGCTGAGCAATCCGAGCTTATGGGAAAAGGGTGGCGCGCCGGACGAGCCGTCGCCGGGGTCTCGTGGCGCGGGTGCAATGAATGAAAGCGGTTCCGGTTCCGGCTCGGGTGCGAGTGCGAGTTCCGGATCAAGCTCCAGCGCCGAGCCTTTGAAACGCGAGAAACAGGGCACCAGGGTGCGCTGGGGCCCAGCAACGATGGAAGCCCTGTACTACACGGGCATCATGCACGCGTTCAACCTTTCGATGCAGCCGGGAACGAGAGACACGCTGAATGGGCACTGGCTGCAGCACTGGTCGAGTTCGGTATCCGAGTTGCGCGGCTGGAGCGACGGCGACACATTCATGGCGCCGTACGTGGGACACCCGATCGAAGGGTCGGTGTTCGGGTACATCCTGCGACAGAACGATCCGAAATACCGGACGGTGCAACTGGGCGACGGGCGGGACTATTACGTGAGCCTGCTGCGCTCAATGGCGTTCTCGGCGTTGTGGCACACGCAATGGAAGATCGGCCCGGCGAGCGAGGCGTCGCTCGGGAACGTGATGCTGCATGCTTCGCCGGGATTTATCACGTTGGTGGATACGCCGACCCTGGGCGCGATTACGATGCTGGCGGAAGATGCGGCGGACCGGTACGTCGTCATGGGACTCGAGAACCGGACGAGCAACCGGGCGGCGATTATCCTGGCGCGGAGTTTTCTGAATCCCGGACGCACGATGGCGAACCTGATGGCATTCCGGCCTCCCTGGGTGCGGGATACGCGGCTGAATCTGTTTGGGGAGCAGTACGAACTCCGGAAAGAATTGCTGCGCGAGTACAAGGATGAAGGCGGGGAAAAGCCTTTCGAATTTGTGAAGCGAACGCCGGTGGATTACGGGACAGAGTTCCGGAAGCAGTACCCGCTGGCGGCGCCGATCGAACTGGAAGCGTTTCCGTATTACGAGAGCTTTCTGGGCGGAGGGAGTTGTGTTGGAGGCGGCGGACAAGGCGCAGCGCGCGTGAACGGGCAGTGGCAGGTGGTGACGGAAGTGAGTGGCTGCCTGATCATGCACATGCCGCAGAGCAACCAGAGTGGCGATTCCATGTTTTTTGGAGCGGGGCCGCGCTGGACGCCGAGGGCTTCGGAAAAAATTTCGCCGTACGCGCAGTTGCTGATCGGTGGACGCCGCGTGACGCACGAGATTGACAACACGGCGCTGCGCACGGAGTTGATGAAGGAATGGGCCGACGGCGAGGGAACGTTGGCGCATTACCCGACGCGGTTCGACTGGTCGGTCGAGCGGCAGGCATTCGGGTTCAGCCTGGCGGCGGGAAGCGGCGTGGACGTGGTCCTGACGCGCGCGTTTGCCTGGCGAGTGCTGAATGTGGAGTATACGCATACATGGATTCCGGACGTGGACATGATCCACGCGCAGAATGGGATTAAGGTGACGACGGGTGCGGTCCTGCGGATCGGAACGTGGTGAGGAATCGTTGTAAGTTGTAAGTTTTCAGTTTTAGGTTTCGGAATTGCGGAGGAGGCCTGGTGGCCTCCTTTTTTCTTTTTGGGGATCGGGATAACGCAGAAACCCGGAGAGGCGCGGAGGAAGAGACGAAAGACGAAGGGTTGCCGGTCCAAAGTATGGCAACTACACGCGGCGGGGGGTGCGGGGCCACGCGTCGTGACTAAGTGCAAGTCGGAAACCGGCCGCCACTGGAGTGCGAGGCGGAGTGGGTTAGTGGGCGGCGGCGGAGACGCCTAGGTCTTTGAGCTTGGCGGAGGCGCGGCGGGATTCTTCGGTGCCGGGATATTTCTTGACGACTTCGCGAAGTTCGCGGACCCCGGCGGTTTTCTGGTTGAGTTCGAGGAGGGCCATGCCCTTCTTGAGATGCGCGGGAGCGAGCTTGAAGCTTTTGGGATAGTCGTTGATGACCTTGTTATATTCGGAAACGGCCTGATCGAACTGACGCTGGGAGTACGCGATTTCGCCGAGATAGAACTGCGCGTTGGAGGCGAGGTCGGTATCGCCGTAATACTTGAGGTAGTCCTGAAATTCGGCGCGCGCGAGTTCGAACTTGCCGCCGGTGATGTCGCGAATGCCGTTGTTATAGAGCGTATCGGCGGATGGCGCCGGACCTGCCGGAGAGGCAGCGGCGGCGCCGGGAGCAGGTAAGCCCGTGGCGCCGGTGGGAGCACCAGCAGGCGCTCCCGTGGGATTGCCGCCAGCGAGGCGCGCGTCAATGCTCTGCACGGAGTTCTGGAGATCCACGAGCTGCTGATTGAGCTTCCCGAGCCGGGACTTAATTTCCTCGAGATTGTCGGAGAGGCCCTGGACCTGCGTGGACATGGTGTCAAGGCGCGTCCCGGAGTTGGCCTGGACGTCCTGAACGGATTTTTGCAGGCCGGACATGGTGGTATTGAGCTTGTCGACGCTGTCGGTAGACTGCTGGACCAAAGTTTTCAGGACGGTATGGTCCTGCGTCATTTGGGTCTGCATGTCCTTTTGACCCTGAAGCAGCGTAGTGACGTCGCGCTGGAGCTCGATGATTTCGCGGGCCACGGCCATGACCGGCTCGGGCCCCATAAGATTACCGATAAGGGCGCCGCCGAGTAGAGCGCCGGATAAATAGAGCAGATTGCGGACACGCATAAGTAAAACCTCCGAAGATGAGCACGGCCAGGAATTAAATGGGGAAGAGAGCGAGGAACCCCCCAATATTCCAATGTAACGGGAGACGGGACGAGGAGCAAGTGGATAGAGGGGGAAAGTGAGCGGTGACAGGGGACTAGTGGTGGGTGGCTGGCCGGGAATCGCAGGAGAGAAATCGAAAATTGAAAATAGGCAGACGCAGAGTCGGTGGACGGGGCCAGAAGAAAAGCGCCGGTCTAAAGACCCGCGACTACACAAGGCAAAGAGGGCAGAGTTGAAAACAAAAAGGGGCCGCGCTCCGCGCGGCCCCTTTTTGTTTGCGGAAGCGGTGATTTTTATTGCGCCGGGATGAGGTGGCCGCGGCGGTTCTGCTGCCAGCAGGTCTCGTTGGACTCGGTGCAGAAAGGCTTTTCCTTGCCGTAGCTGACGGTGTTGATGTTGGCGGCAGGAATGCCGAGATTGACGAGGTATTGCTTGACGGCGTTGGCACGGCGATCGCCGAGAGCGAGGTTGTACTCGGTGGAGCCACGCTCGTCGCAATGGCCCTCGATGGTGATGCGCTGATTTGGGTAGTTCTTCAAGAAGTCGGCATCCTTCTGGAGCGCTTGCTGCGCGTCGGCACGAATATCGGCCTTGTCGTAGTCGAAGTAGGCGTCCGTGACCTCGCGGGTGAAGAGTTCGTTAAACGAAGGCTGCGGAGGCGGCGGAGGCGGAGGCGTAGTGACGTTGACCTCAGCCGTGGCCGTGGCGCTGCCGCCGGGGCCGGTAGCCGTGATGGTGTAAGTGGTGGTATCGGAGGGCGAGACGCTCGTGGAGCCCTGCGGAGTCACCGCGCCGACTTCAGGAGCGATGGAAACGTTGTTGGCCTCGGTGGTGGTCCAGGAAAGCTTGGCCGACTGTCCCTTATTGATGGAAGTGGGCTCGGCGGAGAGGCTGACCGTGGGCTTCGCAGCGGCTGGAGGCGGCGGAGGCGGCGGTGGAGGTGGCGGCGGCGTCTTTTTGTGACAACCAACCACAAAGAGCAGGGCGGCGGAAGTGAATATGAGCAGGGACCTATGGAACGGGCGGCGTGACTGAATCATGCGTGTCCTCCTAAGACACAGACAAAATTTTCGAATAGCGAAATCCACCGGAGTAGAAAGAATACCATCGGAGGCTGGGTTCCGGGAATATATCGCTGCACGATACATTGTAATGATGCGAGCAGAAGAGTGCAAGGTTGTTGCCCAAAAGACAATACGCCAGAGGGAGGGGGAGGGGAAGGTACGGAAGGACAGGGAGCAGACTGGGCCATGGGACGGGTGGACTGGGGCCTGGTGAGCGGGCAATACGAAATTTCGGAGGGCAAAGGCATGGGGAGTGACAAGGAGGGACGGGTGGACTTCGCAAAAGGTGATAATGCGAATAAACTTTAGTTATGACCCACACCCTCGAAGAGTTGATACCCGATTACATCCAGGGACTGCCAGCGTACGTAGCGGGGAGACCCGTGGAAGAGGTCGAGCAGGAACTGAAGATTCACGCGGTGAAGCTGGCGTCGAACGAGAATCCGCTGGGGCCCTCCCCGAAAGCGATGGAGGCGGCGCGGCGGGCGCTTGGCGACGCAAACTGGTATCCGGACGGCGGAAGCAAGCGGCTGCGCGAAGTACTGGCGGAGCGCTTCGGCGTCCGCGCGGAGGAAGTTTTTGTCGGGCTCGGCTCGAGCGAGATTATTGACCTGGCGTCGCGGGTGCTGCTGGGGCCGGGGCGGGAAGGCATAACGAGTGAAGGATCGTTTGCGCTGTTTTCGATCGCCATACGGGCGAGCGGCGGGAGGCTGGTGCTGACTCCGCAGAAGGATTTCTGTTTCGATCTGGAGGCCATTGCACGGGCGGTGACACCGCAGACGCGGATTATCTATGTGGCGAATCCGAATAATCCGACAGGCACGGCGTTTGGGGCGGAGGAGTTCGGCGCATTTTTGAAGAAGGTGCCGGGCGACGTGCTGGTGGTGCTTGACGAGGCGTACAGGGAGTACGCGGACAGGAAAGATATGCCTGAGGCGATGAAACTGTTCCGCGAGTACAACAATATATTGACGTTGCGAACATTTTCGAAGGTGTACGGTTTGGCTGGCTTGCGGATCGGGTACGGGATCGGGCATCCGACGCTGGTGGCGGAGATGAACAAACTGCGGACGCCGTTCAATGTGACGAGTGTAGGGCAGGCGGCGGCGCTGGCGGCGCTGGACGACGCCGAGCACGTGCAGCGGTCCGTGGAGATCAACCGGATGGAGCGGGAGCGGCTGTATCAGGGATTGAGGAAGATCGGTCTTTCGCCGGTGCCGAGCGAGACGAATTTCCTGTTTGTGCCGATCGGGCCGCACGCGAAGGGGCTCTGCGATGAGTTGCTGCGGGAAGGCGTGATCGTGCGTCCGCTGGCATGGATGGGATTTCCGGAGGCGATCCGGATTTCGGTGGGGAGTCCCGCGGAGAATACGAAACTGCTGGGAGCGATGGCGGAAGCCGTGGCGCGTCCGGAGCGGGCCCGGGCGGGTCGTGCGGAAGGGGATGTCTATTCGAACCGGTCAGTGTGAGAATAGAGTCGTTAGTCTGCAGATGGTGGTTTTAGAAGAGAGAAGAGTTCACCACAGGGATAGCAGAGGTCAGCTGAGGGAACGGAGACGGGCGAAGGGTGTGACGATGGAGGTGGGCGGATCATCGAAAAGCGGAGAAACGGGCGGAAGCGTGTGCTCCTGGGGTGGTATGCGGATACATTTGCCGGAGAATTGGGAGCGGAGCGGGGATGCGGTGGCGCAGATCTTGCGCGACACGAAGACGATTGCCGTGGTGGGACTGTCGTCGAATCCGGCGAGAGCGTCGAATGAGGTGGCGGCGTATCTGAAGGGCGCGGGATACCGGATCATTCCGGTGAATCCGAACGAGACAGAAGTGCTCGGAGAGAAAGCGTACGCACTTCTGGAGGATGTGCCCGGGCCAGTGGACATCGTAGACGTGTTCCGGAAGAGCGAAGATGTTCCGCCTGTCGCGGAATCGGCGGTGAAGATTGGAGCCAAGGTGCTGTGGATGCAGTTGGGGATTGAGAATGCGGAAGCGGCCGAGCGGGCGCGCGCAGCGGGGCTGATCGTGGTCGAGAACGCGTGCATGCTGGTGGAGCATAAGAGGAGAAGGTGATTGGCCTCGGAACGAAAGCGAAAATAGAAGATTGAAAATAGAAAATTGGGAAGAGGTTGCGCCGGCCGGTTGGGCGGCGTTTTTGTTTTTGGGGAAGAAGGACGTGACACACGAGAGACAAAAGAAGATGGAAAGAGAGAAAAAGTTCACCACAGAGATAGCAGAGATAAGCGGAAGGAGCGGAGGCTGGGGTGGTACGGAGCCCGCCTGGGGGGCGGCGACCCTGTCGGAAGCGCGGCTAGAAGGGGAAGATTTGGAGGTTGCGCTTGCCGGGAAGGACGATGGCGAGGGAGCGGCCATCGGGGGAGATGGAATATTCGCGGACGGTCAGGCCGTGGAGGAGGATTTCAGGCTCGGGCTCGGCGACGGGAATCTGGGAGTGTGGCGGGTAGGCGCGGAGCTGCGGCACACGGAAGGAAACCAGGTCCGCGGATTTTTTCTCGATGGTGCGTTTGAGATAGATGCGAGATTCATCGGGTGTCCAGTGCAGAACGCCGAGGCCGACGCGAAGGCGCGCGACGCGGACGGGGACGCTGAGGTCGCGGATTTCCAGGACTTCCTTGTCGATAAAGTAGGCGACAAAATTGCCGCCGGGGGAAACCGAGAGGCCGCCAGCATAATTGTCGAGCGTGGCGACTTCCTTGTCGTCCTGCTCGAGCAGGTTGAGATGCTGGAGGCGGGCTGGGACGTCGAAACGAGGGCTTTCTTCAACGGCGATGCAGGCGTTACTGCCGGAGATGCGCGATGCTCCCTGGAAGGTGCGGCCTTCGAAGACCTTTCCGGCCGGGCCGGAGTTCACGTTGAAATATTGGAGGGAGTAGAGACCCTGGGGATTGTCCCTGGCGGTGAGGTAGACGAACGTCTGGCTGTCGCGAAGCCAGATGGGGAATTGCGCATCCAGGACCAGCGGATCCTTGCCGTTCGGGCGAAGTTCGTGGCCGTTGTCTTCGAGGAGGAGGATGGCAGGGGCGTCTTCGCGGGAGCCGGAGTCGGGATCCATGGAAGTGGTGAAGAGAGAGACGGCGATGATGTGGTTATTGGGGGACCAGGCGAAGGAGTCCACCTGATAGGTGAAGAGCTTCTGGCCATTGGTGAACTTCTGGCCTTCGAAGATGCGCTTGTGTTTGCCGCCGGGCTCCATGATCCAGATGTCGTCGCGCTGCATATCGTATTTTTTGGTTTTGAACATGCGGCGGACGGAGTAGACGATGCGGCCGTCGGGGGCGTAGGCGAAGGCGGTGACTTCGTCGTCGATGGAGATGGCTGGCTTGTCGAGGTTTTGGGCAGCGATGGCGGGCGTGAAAGCGGATAGCAGGCAGAAGGCGAGCAGCGAGCAGAGAACAGCGAGCGGGAAGCGGCAAGAAGTGGCGAGAGAAGAAAAGCGAAAAGCTAAAATAGAGAATGGAAAATGGGGAAGCAGTTGAGTGCTGGATTTGAAGGCTCGTGAAAAGTTGGATTTCGAGGATGCGGATCGGATGCACAGGCAGGAATGCCTGTGCCACATGGGGAGGGCAGACCCGGAGGTCGCGGTTCTTCCAGCCTGCGGTTGGCGAGGCGGGGAAGGGTTCGTACGAGATAGAGGGACGTGAGCGGCGGTGGTCATGGTTTGGGATGGGGGCCGTTGTAAGGGCTGCAGCAGGGAGTTTCCACGGGAGCGAATTCCATCACTTCGATTCGGGTTTGATCGGGATCGAAGAGAGTGAGCTGGCGCTTGCCGTCGCGGCCTGTGATGGGTTTCGGGAAATCGGCACCGCGGGATTTGAGCACAACGGCAACGGAGTCGATGTTCTGGACGCCGAGGGACAAATGATCTTGGATGCCGAGCTCGCGGTGATCGGCGTTGGCGGGGATGTTGAGCATGTATTCGATCCAGTTATCGCCATTGGGGACCTGGTTCATGAACCAGTCGATGTCACCGTCGGTGCGGCCGCCTTTCCAGTAAGGGTGGAAGCCAAGCAGGTCTTCGTAGAATTTGTTTTCAAGATCGGCGTCTTTTGTAATGAACCCGGCATGGATGATTTTGTGGCTGATGGCGGATTCGGAGTAGCCGGAGTTGGGTTCGCCGCGCTTTTCGACGAAGACGATTTTGTTGTGCTCGGGGTCCAGGAGTTCGAGGTAGGGAGCGCCGTCAGGCCGACGGAGGATTTTCGAGGTCGGGATGTGGTTGGCGGTTAGAAAGGTGGCCATCTGGTTGAGGTTGTTCACGGAGAAGGCGATTTCGACGAGGTAGGGTCCGGTTGTGCCGGGATTGGTGGGGACGAGTTCGATGTGCTGCTGATCGTTGACGGCGAAGCAGGGGCCGGGAACACCGGCGCAACTCCCACCCTGGGTTTGCAGGCCGACAATGGTGCCATAGAACTGTCTGGCCTTCTCGACATTGGTGGTTTTGAATTTGACATAGGCGATGCCAAAGATCTCCGGGCGCTCCGGCGCAGGGGCCGCATGGCAAGGGAGGGCGATTGCGGGAATCAGGGCTGCGAGCAGAAACCTATTCAATGTTCTCTCCCGACCGTACGTAAAGGTTATCGCAAAAATTGGGACAGGAAAAAGCCCCAGCGTTGTCGCGCCCATGAGTCTGGCGCCACCCACCTTGGCAGTCCTCTGGCCCGCAAAAAGCGCGGGTTCAAGAGAACAATTGAGGAGGCGGTTGCAAGAGCGGAAAAAATGTCGAGCTGGGCTGCAAAATTGCTCTTGCAGCGACCGTCCACTATTGGGGGCCAAAACCGCGCCCGCCTCAGCCCCTGCTTCGCGGGGGACAAAAATGACCGCTGCCCGGAAAAGAGCCGCAGGGGGATGAAGCTGGGCTGCGTGCAGCAGGCACTACCGAGGTTTTGCCGATTTGAGTTTGCGAATTTCGTCCATGTGCGAGCGCAAGCGAGCCTCAAAACCCTGATCAGTAGGTTTGTAGTAGGTACGAGAGGAAAGGTTGTCCGGGAGGCAGGTCATGTTGGTGACTTTGTCTTCGGAGTCGTGGGCATATTGGTAGCCTTCGCCGTAGCCGATGTTTTTCATGAGTCCGGTGACGGCGTTGCGAAGATGGAGCGGAACGGGATCGGCTTCGGTTTTGCGGACGTCTTCGAGGACGTTGCCATACGCGACGTAGACGGCGTTGGATTTGGGAGCAAGAGAGAGATACACGGCGGCTTGCGCCAGGGCAAGGTGACCTTCGGGAGCGCCGAGAAAATCGAAGGCTTCCTTGGCGGCTAGAGTTACGGCGAGAGCGCCGGGTTCGGCGAGGCCGATATCTTCGGAGGCCATGCGGACCATGCGGCGAGCGAGATAGAGGGGATCTTCGCCAGATTCGATCATGCGGGCGAGCCAGTAGAGGGCGGCGTCGGGGTCGGAATTGCGAACGGATTTGTGAAGAGCGGAGATGAGGTTGAAGTGCTCTTCGCCGGCCTTGTCGTAGCGGAGAAGTTTGCGCTGGAGAACGGATTCGAGGAGTTCTCGGGTGATCAGAATCGTGCCGTTGGAATCGGGTTTCGCGCTCTTGGCACAGAGTTCGAGCGTGTTGTAGGCGGTGCGGGCGTCGCCGTTGGCGAAGGAAGCGATGCGGAAGAGGATATCTTCTGAGGCGGAGATGGTTTCGTTTCCCAAGCCGTGTTCTTTGTCAGCGAGCGCGCGCTTCAGGAGTTCAACGAGTTGCGGGGTGGTGTGGGCTTCGAGGACGTAAACCTTGGTGCGGGAGAGCAGCGGGGAAATGACCTCGAAGGAGGGGTTCTCGGTGGTGGCACCGATGAAGAGGATGTGGCCCGCTTCGACGTGTGGGAGAAAGGCGTCCTGCTGGGCTTTGTTGAAGCGGTGGACTTCATCCACGAAGACGATGGTGCGCTGGCCGGAGCGGGATTTGCGTTCGGCATCGGCCATGACTTCCTTGATTTCCTTGATGCCAGAGGTGACGGCGCTAAAAGGGATGAACTCGGATTTGGTGAGGCGGGCGATGAGACGCGCGAGGGTGGTCTTGCCGCAGCCGGGAGGCCCCCAGAAGAGCATGGAGGAGAGATTGTCGGACTCGATCTGGACGCGAAGCGGTTTGCCGGGGCCGAGGAGCTTTTCCTGGCCGATGAATTCGTCGAGGCTGCGCGGGCGCATGCGTTCGGCGAGCGGCTGGAGGGCCGCGGAAGTTTCAGGTTCGGGCAGGGAGCGGAAGAGGCTCATCGCGGTCCAAGTTTATGGGTTTTGGTGATGGAAATCGAATCGAAGGCGGGCTGAGACCGTGCCACGATCCCTTCGTTACGGCCAGCAATATGTGCTGGCCTTCGGTCGGGATGACCGAAGCTCACTTTCCCAACTCAATCGCGATGGCGCTGGCGGAAGGCTTCGTAGAAGAGGACGGCGGCGGCAGCGGCGGCATTGAGGGATTCGACGCGGCGCTCCATGGGAATCTGGATGCGGGCGTCGGCGGAATGGACGACGTCTTCGGGAAGGCCGGCGCCCTCGTTGCCGACGAGCAGCGCAATGGGCTGGCACCAATCGATTTCCCAGGGAGCGGCGAGAGCGTGCTGAGCGTTGCCTTCGTGGACGCAGGTGGCGATGGTGGAGATGTTGTTGAGCTTGAGTTGAGTGAGGAGAATACCGAGCGCGGCGCCGTGAACGATCGGGAGATGTAACGCGGCTCCGGCGGAGGCGCGGAGGGCCTTGGGAGAGTACGGGCTGGCGGTACCGGATTGGCCGGAGGCGGAAGTGACGGCTCCGGTGGCACCAAACGCAGCGGCGCTGCGGAGAATGGTGCCAACGTTGCCAGGGTCCTGGACCCCGGCGAGGACGACGAGGAGAGGAGAGCAGGCGCTGGCTGGGGCGGAGAAAAGATCTTCGAGTTGCGTGGGGCGGGGAAGGACTAGCGCGGCGACGCCCTGGGGATGCTCGGTATCAGCGATTCCTTCGAAGAGACGATCGGTGGTGGTGAGAACGGGAATAGCAATTTCGGGGCGGGAAACGAGCGGAGCGAGACGGGCGCGGTGGCGTTCGCCGGATTCGCTGAAGAGGACCGCTTCGATTTTGCAGCCAGAGGTGAGAGCTTCCTCGACGAGGCGAGCGCCCTCGACGCCGATGGAGCCGGATTCCGTGGGCAGGCCGCCGCGGAGGGCCATGCGGAAGAGTTTGAGCCAGCGATTGTCGCGCGAGGTGATTGTGGAGGCGGATTTGGCGGGGGAAGGCATTCGGGGGAAGCGTAGCAGAACTGTGCAGTTAAAGGCGAAAATTGAAAACCGAGAGGGGCTGAGAATCGGCAGTTAACAAGCAACGGTCTCTGGAGAGAGAGCGAAAGGCTGGAGGGCGGAGGGCTGGGAGGCGCGCCCGGCTCAGGCCCTTCGACTTCGCCCCCTTCACGTCTCAGGGCCAGCAGGGCAAGCGGCGGCCGCTTCAAGTGTGGGGGAAAAGCAGACGGGTGGGCATCATTGCACGAGGAGTAGGGGTATGGTAGCGTCCTTGGCGAGCGGTGTCTGGGGCCAAGAGCCGCACTTTCCAGGAACCGGATGGGGTGAACACTTTGTCAGCGGAAGTGTTGAAAGTCGACCCGCGAAATCCCGATGAAAAAACGGTCCAGTATGCTGCGTCGTGGCTACGGCGGGGCGCGGTGGTGGCGGTGCCGACGGATACGCTGTACGCGCTGGCGGCCGATCCGGTAAACCTGGCGGCGGTAGATGAAATTTTTCGGGTGAAAGGCCGCCCGGAATCGCGGGCGCTGCCAATTCTGATTCACTCATTGGCGCAGGCGAGGATGCTGGCGAAGGATCTACCGGCGAATTTTTACCGGTTGGCTTCGGCGTGCTGGCCGGGTCCGCTGACGATGGTGGTGGAGGCATCAAACCGGCTGCCGTTGAAAGTGACGGGGAATACGCGGCGAATTGCGCTGCGCTGGCCGAAAAACAAAATTGTGAGCCATCTGATTGAAGAGCTGGGAGTGCCCTTGACGGGAACGAGCGCGAATCTTTCGGGGTCGGTGACGTGCGCGAGCGCGAAAGAAGTGCTGGAGCAACTCGGCGACCGGATTCCGTTGATACTGGACGCGGGGGAGGCGGGGGAGTTCATGCCTTCGACGATCGTGGAATTGCGCGGGGAGCATTGGTGCATCGGGAGAGAAGGAGCGATTCCCTCGGAGCTGATTCAGGAGGCGTTGGAGGGGGATGACGCCGTGCCGGCGTGAGAGATAAAGATCGAAATTAGAAGATGGAAAATAGCAAATTGGAAGAGGGCGGCTGAGGTTAGCCGCCATATTATTTTTGGGATAGGGGGATTTCACCACATAGGAAGCAGAGATGAGCAGAGGGAGCGGAGGCGAGTAGAGAGAAAGGTTGTGACAGTTGGATGGGAAGAGTTCAGGCATCGCGAAAGACGCGATACGTGGGCACCCTTCGAGGCACAGCGTGTCTCCCCAGGCTCATACGTGAGGTGGCTTCGTGAGCGATCAAAGGCACAAGCAGGAATGACTGTGCCACCTGCTAAGAGATGGGTCAGGCGTAGGAGATTTTGCCGAGGATGGCGGGGCGCGTGGCGCCGGTAGCGCTTGGGAGATTGGAGGGGCGGTGGTGGAAGGTTTCGTAGGCAAGGAGTGCGAAGGCGAGGGCTTCTTTGGCTTCGGTGGGAATGTTGAGCTGGGAAGAAGGCACAAGCTCGATGGGATTGAAGAAGCGGTCCTTCGACTCCGTTCGGGGCAAACGAATGGCAGGCGGCCGCTCGGCTTTGCTCAGGGTGAGCGAGCGACGAGAAGAAGGGGAAGCTGACTGACGGAGAGATAGCGACTGCAATAACAACCTGATTTGGGTCATAAGAAGTGGATTGCGTGCGCCTCCGCCGGAGGCGATGAGCTGGGAAATTTTGTGCTTGGGCAAGACGAAGTGGCGGAGCGCATCCACGACCGAGTCCGCGGTGAAATAGGTGACGGTGTAGAGGACATCGGCAGAGCGAATGTCGTTCTTGCGCGCGAATTTGAGGAGATCTGCAACGTAACGTGCGCCGAAATATTCACGGCCCGTGGATTTTGGCGGCCGACGCTTGAGGTAGGGATCCTTCATGAGGCGGTAAATCAACGCGTTGTTCATGTGGCCGCGGCGGGCGAGGCGCGCGTTTTTGTCGAAGGTCTGGCGGCCCCGGGTGAAGTGGGAGACGAGGGCGTCGAGGAGGATGTTGGCCGGGCCGGTATCGAAGGCGAAGACGTCTTGGAGACTAGCACCGGCGGGGATGACGGTGATGTTGGCGATGCCGCCGAGATTGAGGGAGACGCGGCCGAGTTTTGGATGGCGATAGAGGAGATAGTCGGCGAAGGGGACGAGCGGTGCGCCCTGGCCGCCGACGGCCATGTCGGCAGGGCGGAAATCGGAAACGGTGGTGATGCCGGTGCGGTTGGCGATGATGGAGCCGTCGCCGAGTTGCAGGGTGGAAGCGGTTGGCGCGCCGAGAAACGGAAGCGGAGAGCCCTGGTGAAAGATCGTTTGGCCGTGGTTGCCGATGAGGTCAATTTTCTTGGGGGAGACGCGGAATTTTTTGCAGGCGGCGAGGGCGGTTTCGGCGTAAACATGACCGAGACGGGTGTGGAGTTGGCTGAATTCACTGGGAGTGAGGGGATTTTGTTCCGCGACGTGGAGGATTTCCTTGCGGATCGCGGGAGGGAAGAATTGGTGGGTGTGGCGGAGAAGATGGATTTTGAGATCGGGGGGAGCGCCGCTGATTTTGACAAGGGCGGCGTCGATGCCATCGGCGGAGGTGCCGGACATCATGCCGAGGACCAGGAGAGAATTTTTGGACATGGAACGGTTGTAGCACAGGTGATTCGATAATGGATTGGGAGATGGAATCAGAGGAAGGAAAGAGGCAACGAAGCGGGGAAGATGAGCCACTAGTCTGGGGCTGAGAGTCGGCTGCTTCGAACGAGAGAACTTAACGCAGAGGGAGCACAGAGGGAACGGAGTAAGTGGAGAAGAACACGGAGCAGGCCGAACTCAAAGCCATGCATCGCGATTCCGCTCCTGGCAAGTGGGGGAAAGTCCACAGAAGCAACAGAGAGGGGAGGCGCCAGGTCAGCGGCGCTGATTGGCGATGAAGCGGGCGATGCTCCAGATGACGAGAATGGCGGAGAGACCGAGAAAGACGAAAGAGAGGGGAACGCCGTGGAGATGGACGCTCTTTGCAGACAAGTAGAGAGAGAGCAACCAGGACAGCACTGCCAGGCCGAGGAATACGGTGATGGAGGCGCTTTTCATGTTTGCAATACACCGGTTTTGAATTCGGGAAGACGGGTATTGAGAGAGGCGGCGTTAAGGGCCCAGATGAGAGCATCGCGGGTGTGCGCGGGATCAATGATGGCATCAAGCCAGAGGCGCGCGGCGGCGTAACGCGGATCAGTCTGGTGGTCGTAGGTGGATTTGATGGAATGAAGCAAATCGGTTTTGGCTTTATCGTCGAGCTTTTTTCCTTCGCGCTCGAGTTGCTTGAATTTGATTTCGGCGAGGGTGTTGGCCGCGGCGTCGCCGCTCATGACCGCAAATTTCGCGGTGGGCCAGGCGAAGAGGAAGCGCGGATCGTAGGCCTTCCCGCACATAGCGTAATTGCCCGCGCCGAAGCTGCCGCCGAGAATGACGGATATTTTGGGGACAACACTGTTGGCGACGGCGTTGACCATTTTCGCTCCGGCGCGGATGATGCCGCTCCATTCGGCGTCTTTGCCGACCATGAAGCCGTTGACGTCATGTAAAAAGATGATCGGGATGCGGTTCTGATTGCAGTCCAGTATGAAGCGGGCGGCTTTTTCGGCGGATTCGGTATAGATCACGCCGCCGAATTCGATACGCTTCTGGTCGGAGTGCGGCGCGTTTGTGGTGATGTGCTTCTTCTGATTGGCAACGATGCCGACGGCCCAGCCGCCGATGCGGGCGTAGCCGCAGAGCAGGGTTTGCCCGTATTCGGCGCGGTATTCGTCGAATTCGCTGCCGTCCACGAGGCGAGCGATGATTTCGCGCATGTCGTACTGTTTGGCGGGATTGCCGGAAAAGATGCCGTAGAGCTCATCGATCGGGTAGAGGGGCTCCTTGGGTCGCGCGTGGCTGAAGATCGGTGGATTGGGAGCGCCCATTTTATCTGCTAGGGCCCGGATGCGCTTGAGGCAGGATTCGTCGTCGGGTTCGCGAAAATCGACGGTGCCGCTGATCTGCGCGTGCATTTTGGCCCCCCCCAAATCTTCAGCGGAGGTTTTCTGGCCGATGGCGGCTTGCACGAGTGCCGGACCGGCGAGGAACAGACCGGAGCCTTCGGTCATCAGGATGTGATCGCACATGACCGGGAGATAGGCTCCGCCGGCGACGCACATGCCCATGATGGCGGTGATCTGCGGAATGCCCATGGCGCTCATGACGGCGTTGTTGCGGAAGACGCGGCCAAAGTCGTCGGTGTCCGGAAAAACGTCTTCCTGGAGGGGAAGAAAGACGCCCGCGGAGTCGACGAGGTAGATCGTGGGGATGTGATTATCAATGGCGATGTTCTGCGCGCGAATCACCTTTTTCGCGGTCATGGGGAAGAATGCGCCGGCTTTCACCGTGGCATCGTTGGCGATGATCATAAACAGGCGACCGGAGACGCGGGCGAGGCCGGTGATCGTGCCGGCGGAGGGCGCGCCCCCCCACTCCTCGTACATTTCGTAGGCGGCGTAGATACCGAGTTCAAAGAAGTGCGTCCCGGGGTCGATGAGGAGAGCGATGCGCTCGCGGGCCGTGAGGCGATTCTTTTTGTGCTGGGATTCGATTGCCTTTGGGCCGCCGGCTTCGCGGATTGTTTCTTCTTCGTTCTTGATGGCGGTGAGGAACTCCACCATACGCTTGGAATTCTTCTGAAAATCGGGGGAGTCTAGGTTGACGGCGGATTGCAGGACGGGAACGGACACGCGGCGACCTCGCAGGTGAGAGTGGCGGAATCAGTATACGTGAGGATTCGGGGATGGGAGGACCGGAAAACTAAACGCAAAGACGCTGAGGGTGCAGAGAAGAGGGGAGGGCATTTACCGCAGAATCAGGGGAGATGCCGGCGGCGAGCAGCATGGGTTGAGATCCTTCAGCCATGCTCACCGAATGGCTTCAGAATGACGGCGTCGCGTAGGTTTTGGTCCAAAGAAGCAGGCGGAGAGTTGCGATAGACTCAGGGGATGCAATACCCATTGTTAACCTTGGAATTGGCGCGGGAAATCGAGATGGCGGAGGCCGCAGCGGCGATGGAATGCGCGGAGCGCTTGCGGGCTTCGGGTCGGAATGGGGATGGAGCGATTGCGGAGGTGGCGGGCGGGTACGCGGTGTATTGCGGGGCGAATTCGCCAGTGACGCAGGCCGTGGGGCTTGGGCTAAATGGGGCGGTAAGCAAGGAAGAGTTCGAGCGGCTGGAGGAGTTTTATTTCGGGCGGCGGGAGCCGGTGCGGGTGGAGACGTGTCCGCTGGCGGATGGGAGCTTGATCCAGCATTACCGCGAGCGTGGATATCACGTCACCGAGTTTTCGAACGTGATGGTGCGGCCGGTAGAGAAGTCGGCGAGCGCGGATGCGTCCACGGGAATTGATATTCAGAAAGCCGGGCCGGGCGAACTGGATCTCTGGGTGCTGACGGTGGCGCAGGGGTTCGCGGAGCACTTTCCGGTGACACAGGAGTTGCTGGACATCATGCGGATGTTCGCGAGCGGAAATCATACGGAGTGCTACCTGGCGCGGATTGAGGGGAAAGTGGCCGGCGGGGCCACGGTGGCGCTGCGGGGACGGATCGCGGGACTGTTTGGGGCCAGTACGCTGCCGGCGTTTCGGCGGCGCGGGGTACAGACGGCACTGTTACGGACGCGGATGCGCCGGGCGGCGGAGGCGGGCTGCGAATTGGCCATGAGCTTGGCGCAGCCGGGAAGCGCCTCGCAGAGGAATATCACGCGGCAGGGGTTTCAGACACTGTATACGCGGGTGAAGTTTGAAAAACCAGTCGACAGCTGACTGTCAACTGCTAACAGCTGCCAGCCGGAATTCGGAAGTCTGCAGCCCGGATTTCGGGTGTGAGCGCGGCGTGCTTGCCCACAAGATGCGGGCGCTACCATGGTGTCAGGTCCACAAGAGAAGTTAGTGGGAGACGGCGAGACGCTTGTGAATAAAGTCGACGATGTCCTGGGTGGACGTGCCGGGGAGGAAGATTTCGGCGATGCCGGATTGCTTAAGGGCGGGGATGTCGGCTTCGGGGATGATGCCGCCGACGAGGACGGTGACGTCGTCCATCCCCTTTTCGTGGAGGAGTTTCATGAGTTGCGGGCAAAGGGTGTTGTGGGCGCCAGAGAGAATGGAGAGGCCGATCACGTCGACGTCTTCCTGGACCGCGGCGGAGGCGATCATTTCTGGAGTCTGGCGGAGGCCGGTATAGATGACTTCCATGCCGGCGTCGCGAAGGGCGCGGGCGATGACTTTGGCGCCGCGGTCGTGACCGTCGAGGCCGGGCTTGGCAATCAACACACGAATCTTCTTCTCAGGCATAAGTTACCGCCTCAAATATCTCCGTACGCTCTGCGAATCTCTGTGGCACTCTGCGTTTCTGCTTTATCTTTCTCCGCCTAGTTATAATGCGAAACGAAGCGTTTGATACCGTCCTTCAATAAAGAGACATTGAAGTTGATCAATATGCCCAAGGGGGCGCCGGATAACCGTAGATACGTTAGCATGATTGAGTCATGGATGGGTGCCAGGGCCTCGACCGACTTAAGTTCCACAACGATTCTCCGCTTAACAAGAAAATCAAGCCGACAACCGCATTCTAATTTGAGGTCTTTGTAGATATGAGGCACAGGCTTTTGCCGTTCGTAGCTAAGGCCAATCAGCGCGAATTCCCTCGCCAGGCACTCTTCGTAAACGGCTTGGAGAAGGCCCGGGCCAAGAGAGCGCTGGATGCTGATAGCTGCACCTAGAACAGTATGCGTTAGTGATTTTTCATTAACGTAATAAGAATAAGGCAAAGGCGCCGAGCGCCCAAAGGTACGCAGAGGGAGACTCAGGTGATGGCGACTTCTTCGTAGGGGCCGAAGACAGCGCGCATGGCTTCGCAGATTTCGCCGAGGGTGGCGTAAGCCTTCACCGCGTCGTAGATGAAGGGCATGAGGTTTTCGGAGCCTTCGGAGGCTTTGCGGAGGGCCTGGAGGCGGCGCTCGACCTCGGCGCAGGAGCGTTCGGCGCGAAGTTTACGGAGGCGCCCGGCCTGGCGGCGGGCGACGGTTTCGTCAATCTGCAGAATCTCGAGCGGCTTTTCCGGCGTCACGAAGTCGTTCACGCCGACGATGATTTTCTCTTTCTTGTCCACGGCCATCTGATAACGATACGAAGCTTCGGCGATTTCGCGCTGCGGGTAGCTGCGTTCGATGGCTTTCACCATGCCACCCATGGCGTCAATGCGGCGGATGTAGTCCCAGGCGCCGGCTTCGACTTCATTGGTGAGGGTCTCAACGAAATAGGAGCCGCCGAGAGGATCGACCGTATTGGTAACGCCGGTTTCGTGGGCGACGATCTGCTGCGTGCGCAGCGCGATGGTGGCGGCGTGTTCGGTGGGGAGCGCCCAGGCCTCGTCGAGGGAGTTGGTGTGCAGGGATTGCGTGCCGCCGAGGACACCGGCGAGCGCCTGAATCGCGGTGCGGACGACGTTGTTCATGGGTTGCTGAGCGGTAAGCGAGCAACCGGCCGTTTGCGTGTGGAAGCGGAGCGCCCAACTCCGCGAACTCTGTGCCTTGTAACGCTCGGTCATAGCTTGGTACCAGATGCGGCGGGCGGCGCGATACTTGGCGATTTCCTCGAAGAAATCGTTGTGGGCGTTGAAGAAGAAGGAAAGCTGCGGCGCGAATTCATCGAGGGGCAAACCGCGGCGCATGGCCCATTCGACATATTCCATGCCGTCGCGCAGGGTGAAGGCGAGTTCCTGGATTGCGGTCGAGCCAGCTTCGCGAATGTGATAGCCGCTGATGGAGATAACGTTGAACTTCGGCGTGTGTTTCATGCCGAATTCGAAGGTGTCGATCACCAGGCGCATGGAAGGTTCGGGCGGATAGATGTATTCCTTCTGCGCGATGTATTCCTTAAGGATGTCGTTCTGGAGCGTGCCAGAGATTGTTTTCCATTCGGCGCCCTGTTTTTCGGCGACGGCGAGATACATGGCCCAGATGACCGCGGCTGGCGAATTGATGGTCATCGAAGTGGTGACGTCGGCCAGCGGAATCTGGTCGAAGAGGACTTCCATATCGGCGAGGGAACTGATGGCAACGCCGCACTTGCCGACTTCGCCTTCGCTGAGGGGATGGTCGGAGTCGTAACCCATGAGCGTGGGCAAGTCGAACGCGGTGGAGAGGCCCGTCTGGCCCTGGGAGAGGAGATAGCGGAAGCGCTGGTTGGTGTCTTCGGCGGCGCCGAAGCCGGCGAATTGCCGCATGGTCCAGAGGCGGCCGCGATGCATGGTGGCGTGTATGCCGCGGGTGTAAGGCGGCTCGCCGGGAAAGCCAAGATCGCGGGCGGGGTCCCAGTTGGCAAGGTCGTCCTGGGTGTAGAGGCGGCGGATGGGATAGCTGGAGACGGTCGTGAACTCTTTTTGGCGTTCGGGGCTCTTGGCCAAGGTGGGCTCGAGCGTGTTTTTCTCCCACGCTTCGAGGCGGGAGGACTTGGGCTTTTTGGACTCGACGGAATCGCTCATGAAGCAGCCTTGGGGGAGCTATAAGCTCGGGATATGCAGACCCCTTCTGGAACTAATGCTATGGGAAACGGCCACGGGGAGCAAGGATAAGCAAAAATTTGTATCGTATGGTGTGTTTAGCGCATCTTGTGGTGGCAAGCAAGTTTGTTCCCGCCCCAGGATTCGAGATCGTAAGAGCCAATCTTAAGGAGAGCTTCCATGCCAACAATTACAGTGAAAGACGGTGCACAGATTTATTACAAAGACTGGGGTAAAGGGCAGCCGATCGTCTTCAGCCATGGCTGGCCGCTTTCTGCGGACGATTGGGATACGCAGATGCTTTTCTTCGGGCAGCAGGGTTACCGGGTGATCGCTCATGACCGTCGGGGCCACGGGAGGTCGAGCCAAACGTGGGATGGAAACGAGATGGAGACCTATGCAGACGATGTGGAAGCGCTCTTTCAGGAGTTAGGCCTCCAGGACGCAATTTTTGTGGGGCATTCGACGGGTGGGGGCGAGGTGGCGCGCTATCTTGGGAAATATGGCACCAAGCGCGTTTCCAAGGCAGTGCTGATTTCGGCGGTGCCTCCACTGATGTTGAAGACGGAGAAGAACCCTGGCGGTCTGCCGCTTTCCGTGTTTGACGGGCTGCGCACCGCGCTCGCCAACAACCGGCCCGAGTTTTACAAGGAGATCACGCTGCCGTTTTACGGCTTCAACCGGCCGGGTGCGAAGATTTCCGAAGGCATCCGCGAACATTGGTGGCTGCAGGGCATGCTGGGAGGCATGAAGGCCCACTACGACTGCATTAAGGCGTTTTCCGAGACGGATTTCACCGAGGACCTGAAGAAGATCGATATTCCGGTGCTGTTGATGCACGGGGAGGACGACCAAATCGTGCCGATCGGCGCGGCGGCGCTGGAAGGGATCAAGCTGCTGAAGCACGGGACGCTGAAAGTCTACAAGGGATTCCCACACGGGATGCCGGCGACGCACGCGGACGTGGTCAACGCAGATTTGCTGGCGTTTATCAAGGGGCAGCCGATGGCAGCTAGGGCGTAAGAGAATCCATGGGAGCAGGACGGAAGCCCAGGGCTCGCAAGCCCCGGGCTTTTTTCTGTGAGGCTATGAGAGGGAAAAAAGAGCTCACCAGAGAGTTAGCAGAGGTGAACGGAGGACGCGGAGACTCAGGTGCCGAGACGCGGTGGGCCGGTTCGATCTGTTTGCTCGAAATGACCTGGCGTGCAGCTACGCGAAGTATTGGAAGTTGCGCCAGAAAGCGGGCCAGCCGAGGCGTGGGGGACCGCAGAGGTAGATGTCTTTGCGCTCCGTGGTTTCTTCGTTGACAACGCCGTAGGAATTGGTGACTTGCGCTGCGAGGCGGCAGGAGTCGAAATTGGCAACGAGAAAGTCACGGGAGAAACCGACCACAATCAACGTTTGGGGAGCGGGATTGCCGAAGCCGCGCGCCCAGGAAGAGTTAACGCCGCTGATCGCGGTGGGGAGGTGGCGTGCGGGGCCGTAGAGGTTAACGGCGCCGACTTCGCCGTAATTTTCAACCAGGATGCCGAGGTGGGCTTGTTCCGCCGCGGGGAGGGAATCGCGGACATTGGCCAGCGTGGCAACGAACTCTTTCCAGCCGATTTCATCGCGGAAGGTGACGTTGACCTGATCCACGAGGCGAAACCAGGAAGAGCCGGCGGGAGCGAGAGGCAGGGCGAAAGGAAGCGCACCCAGGATACTGAGTGATAAGACTGCGGCGGCCGCAGCGTAGACGCGGCGCGTGCGGACGGGCTGCAAGCGAGTGGCCCAATTTTCGAAATAGACCGCGCCTGCCGCGTAGAGCATGGGATAGGCGGGGGCGAGGTAGTAATCGCGACCTTTCGCAAGAAGCAAGATTGCGAAGGGAACGACGTACATCCAGAGGAGTGGACGGAATTTGCGTCCCGACTCGTGCCTGCCGCAGAAATAGACTCCCGCGATCCACAGGGGAAACGAAAGCAAGGTCATCTCGAACTGCCCTGGGACGAAGTAGCGGGTGAGACCCTCGGCGATATCGCGGGTGTGAATGAAGTGGAGGAAGTCATAGGTGACGAAGTGATGGTGAACCTGCCAGAGAAAGTTGGGTGTCACCAGAAGCAGCGAAAGCAGGAAGCCGAGCCAGGGCCAGACAGTGCGAAAATATTTTCGAGTGCCAGTGAGCAGCAAACCCGCCAGCACGCCGACGGCGAAAAACAGCATGGTGTATTTGGCGAGCATGCCGAGGCCGATGGAAATGCCGATGAGGAGGAAATAGCGCGGTTCGCCCGTGTTCAGGAGTTTTACCAGCCAACAGGCCGTAAGCACCCAAAAAAAGTAATCCAGCGAGATGTACTGCATGAGCGCGCCGGCGGCGAGGCCGAAGGGAACCGCAGCCGCGGCAGAGATAAGTTGGGACGCGCGGCCTCCACCCATTTCCCGCGCGATGAGTCCCGTCAGGACGATGGCCATGGCTTGCAGGAGTGCCGAGAAAAAGCGGAAGCCCGTGAGCGAAGTGCCGAACAGCAGCAGGGAGATGCGGCCGAGGAGCGGAGTTAACGGTGGATAGGAGACGTAGCCCCAGGCGAGATGCCGCGCGTCATCCAGGATGGCAAGCTCGTCGCGGTTGAAGCCGTAACGGCCGCCGGTGAGAAGATGCACGAGCAGCGTGGCCGCGCCCAGGCCGAAGAGCAAGGCCAGGTCTGTGCGAGTTCGTTCCGTTGGCGTCGACAAAGTTGCGAGGCTATTTGCTGCCCGACTTGTTCTTGGAGTCGAGGGCCTTCCAGATGGCATCGGTGCCGACCACCTCACCGTTGAGGGTGCCGGGGATCATCGTGTCGCGGTCGAGTTCGCCCTTCTTGGCTCCTGCGATGGTGACACTGTTGATCTGCAGGGTGCGGCCGAGAGCCCGCTCATAGTTGGCCTTGGCCTCAGCAAGATTGGCGAGAGCGCGAAGCTCGGTACCTTGCGCGGTGATGAGGTCGCGCTGTGTGAGGATGACGTTGTATACGGTGGATGCGCCGAGCTGATACTTTTTCTGTTCGGCTTCGAAGGTCTGTTGTTGGAGTTCCCGGGCCTTGCTGGCGGCCTGTACCTGGGCACGGCCCTGTTCGAGGGCAATCTGCGTGTTGCGCACATCCAGTACGGCGCTGTTCTTGATCTGCTGCATTTGCGCTTCGAGCTGGCGCTGGGTGAGTTGCGCATGAACGCTATCGGCCTGCGCAGAGCGGTTGCGGATCGGAATCTGGAAATTGAAGCCGATGCTGTAGTTGGGGAAGTTATTGTGGAAGGCCTGGCTCATGGCGTCGGGGAATCCCTGCCGGTTGAGCCCGGTAACCTCAGTGACGGACGAAGGCACGTAGACCGGTACCGGGGTGCCGCCGGTGGTGGTAACTACGCTGATGGGATTGCCGTTCGCATCCACGAGTTGCCCACCGGCCGCGGGTGAGGCGGCGGTGATGACGGAGTTACCGGAAAGGCCGGTGCTGCTGTAGGAGGCGTTGAGGGTGGCGATGGGCAACAGCGCGTTGTGCGTGGCTTTCACGTCGATCTCGCCGTTCTTGAGGTTCAGAAGTTGTTCCTGGACGTCCGGGCGATTGGCAAAAGCTTCCTTGACCGCGTCGGCGAAGGGCTCCGCCTGCATGGACTGCGGAGAATCGGGCTTGTCCGTGGGAACGATTTCGACATCAATGAGATTGGACGCGGTGGGGTCCTTGGAGATGTAGTTCTTCACGACAAGCTCGTCTTGAAGCTGCGTGGTCTGCGCAACGATCATATTCTGGCGATCGGTAGCGAGTTCCGATTCGGCGCGAGTAACGTCGAGAGGGGCCATGGTGCCGATTTCGAGCTGCTTCTTATTATCGTTGTAGAGCTTTTCGGAGACAGTGACGGCTTGCTGTTGAACCTTTACGTTTTCGCGGGCGTAGACGAGCTCCCAATAAGCGTTGATGGTGCTGGTAACCGTGGTGATGACCTGCTGGGAGAAGGCGAGGTCCGCGATTCTGCGGTTGTTTTCGGCGATCAGAATGTTGCGGCGCGTCACGTCTTTCCCAAATCCTTGCAGAAGCTGCTGCTGGAAGCTGATGCCGACGCTGGACTGCACGGCGGGATCGAAGAAGTTGAAGGTGGAGGAAGAGGAGGAGCGGGTATTGTCCCAGAAAACGTTGAGAGTGGTGCCGGTCCAGAATCCCTGAGAGAACGTGGTGTTATACGTGGCGTTGTGTGTGGCCAGGGAAGTGAGCGTGGCGGAGCCGGTACCCGAGATGAACGGGTTGTTGACCGGAAAGCGGGTGTCCGAAAAAGAAACGGCTTGGGTGATGTACGGATCGAAGTACAACGTGGGGAGGGTCGCCGTGGAGCCAACCGCCAAGCTGCCGGGCACGCCGTAGCCGAAGCCACCGGCCTGGGTTTTCAGGACGCTGGCGTCGGCCATCCAGGGGTTATAGCGCTGAACGACGATGTCCATGCTGTTTTCGAGGGCGAGGGCGATAGCGTCCTGAAGGCTTAGGTTCAGCTTGCCGTCCTGGATGAGCTGCTCGAGGCGTGGTGAATTGCTGAGCGTGCCGGGGTTGACGTACTGCGCCCGGAAGGGCGCGGTAATGTCCGGAAACGGGCTGGGTGAGTGGTCGTAATGGTATTTTTCCACGCCGAGAGAAATCGGCACGCCACCTTGTAAAGTCGCTTTCGTCGGCGGGGGAGTCTGCGCCGGCTGCTGGGCAAACACCGGAGTGGCGGGAGACCCGACCAGGATGCCCGCCAGGACTGCCGCGAGTAGGGACTTAGCAAACGGCTTCGTCATAATTATCCTCACCTTTGGACTTGTTGCATTCACAATGGAACACGATGCGCGATGTGGCTTCACTCTCTAAAACGTTATAAGAGGGCGATTTGTTTCATCGGAAATTGACGCTGGAGAAGCACCCGGACCGGAACTTGCCAAGTTTCCCCCGCCAAAACATTGAATTGGCAGTCTAACAGGCGGCCCCTTTCCTTGACAACGCGTGGTCCGAAGGCTAGGCTGCTGACATTTCGACGTTTAGGAGAGGGGTGGCGTTAGCCCCTATGTTGACTCGCGAAGAACTTTTGCGGCTGTTTGAGAAGACCGGAGCGGTGCGGCACGGGCACTTCGAGCTGTCCAGCGGGCTGCACAGCGGCACGTACATGCAGTGCGCACTGGTGCTGCAATATCCGCGGTTTGCGGAAAAGCTGGGACAAGCGCTGGCCGCGCTATTTTCCGATGCGCGGATTGATGCCGTGGTCTCACCGGCGATGGGCGGCGTGATTATCGGGCAAGAGGTGGCACGGGCCCTGCCGGCGCACGGTGACGCGCTGGGCGGAGGCGTGCCGGCGATGTTCGTGGAGCGCGACGCCAGCGGGACGATGTGCCTGCGGCGAGGATTCCAGATGAAGCCGGACACACACGTGCTGGTGGTGGAGGACGTATGGACCACCGGCGGCTCGACGCAGGAAGCGATTAGCGTGGTGGAAGAGGCCGGGGGCCGAGTGGTGGCAGCGGGTGCGCTGATTGACCGGAGCGGCGGCAAGATCGAATTTCCGGTAGAATCCAACGCGCTGCTGGAGCTCGCTATCGAGAGCTACGAGCCGGATGATTGTCCGCTGTGCCGCCAGGGAAGCGTGGCGGTGAAGCCCGGGAGCCGCTTCGCGAGGACCGCTTCGTGAAGAAGTCAGTAGTCGGTAGTTCGTAGTCGGTAGTCCGGCCAGGCGGTTGGAGTTAGCAGATATACATCGAAACTTCAGACCAGCCTTCTGTAAACTACAGACTGCCAACCACAAACTTCCAACTTCCTCTTTCATGCGTTATTTCAAACTCACGATTGCCTACGACGGAACGGATTTCCACGGCTGGCAGATTCAGGCGAACAAGCCGACCGTGCAGGGCGAAATTGTGTCCGTGCTGCGTCGGCTCACGCAGGAAAACGTTCACCTGCTGGGCGCGGGGCGGACGGATGCGGGGGTGCACGCCCTGGGGCAGGTCGGGAGTTTTCGGACTCAATCGGCGCTTTCGGCATTGGAATTCCAGCGGGCGCTGAACGCACTGCTGCCGGCAACGATCCGGATTGTGGACGTGGAGGAAACCGGGCCAGACTTCAGCGCGCGTTGGTCGGCGAAGGGAAAGGTTTACCGCTATCGGATTTATCGCGGCAAGGTGGTGCCGCCGTTTTTGTGGCGCTACGTGCTGCACTATCCGTTTCCGTTGGACGAAGCGGCGATGAAGGACGCGGCGGCGCGGTTTGTGGGGATGCACGACTTCACATCGTTTGCGGCTTCTACTGGCTCTGAGGACGACGACAAAGGGCGCAATATGGAGCGGGAGATTTTCGCCACGGAGATGGAACGCACGGAGGATGGGGAGGAGCTTTGGTTCACGGTGCACGGCAGGTCGTTTCTGCGCTACATGGTGCGAAAGATGGTGGGGACGTTGTTGGAAGTGGGGCGCGGCAAGCTGAAGCCGCAAGACATTGACCGGCTGTATGAAATCCGGGACCGCTCGAAGTCGGGGCCGACGGTGCCGCCGCAGGGACTATTTATGGTGAAGGTGGACCACGATCAGCCGTATCGAGTAACGTAGCGGCGAGATCGGAATTTCGCGAGCACAGGACACGGCTATTCGCGCCTTCTCGGGGAGTGTAGAATCGGGAATATGGCGGCAACTTCGGCAGTGGTGGATACGGTTCCTTCGATCGATCCGGCGACAGGGAAGGTGGTGAAGTCGTACGAGCGGACTTCGCCGCTCGCGGTGCCGCAACTCATCGCGCGGACGCGCGACGCGCAGCGGGAGTGGGCGAAGCGCCCCGTGGCGCAGCGCTGTGCGCAGCTGCGTGCGCTGAAAGAGAAGATTTTGGAGTCGCGCGAGCTGCTGACCGAAGCGGTGGTGCGGGAATCGGGGAAACCGCGGGCGGAGGCGAAGTTCGCGGACGTATTTGTATCGCTGGATTCGGCGGACTATTTTTCCAAATATGCGCCGGCGCTGCTGAAGGCGGAGAGCGTGTCGCACCACAGCCTGGCGGCGAAGGCAAAATCGGGCAAGGTGGTATACGAGCCGTTGGGCGTGGTGGCGATTATCAGTTCGTGGAACTATCCATTGGCGATTCCCATGAGCCAGATCACCGCCGCAGTTGCGGCGGGCAACGGAGTGGTGTGCAAGGCGAGCGATTTCACCCCGGAATGCGGAGACTTAATCGGGAAATTGTTTCGGGACGCCGGGTTCCCAGCGGATCTGGTTACGATACTGCAAGGCGGGGGAGAAGTCGGACAGGCGCTGATCGAGGCGCGGCCCGACAAGGTGCTTTTTACGGGGAGCGTTTTCACCGGGAGGCATGTGGCCGAGGCATGCGCGCCGCTGCTGATTCCCAGCGTGCTGGAACTTGGCGGGAAAGACGCCATGCTGGTGCTGGCGGATGCGAACATGGAGGTGGCGTCGAGCGCCGCGGTCTGGGGTAGCTATACAAACTGTGGCCAAGTTTGCCTTAGCGTGGAACGCCTGTTCGTGGAAGAGACGGTTAGCGAAGCATTCATCGGTAAATGCGTCGAGAAAACCGGCAAATTGCAGCTCGGACCCGGCAGCAATGCGGGCACGGACGTTGGGCCGATGATCCGGCCGCAGCACGTGCAGAGAATGAGCGAACTTCTGGCGGATGCCGTGCGGCAGGGAGCAAAGGTGCTCTGCGGAGGCCGTCCCCGTCCGGATTTGGGACCAAACTTTTTTGAGCCAACGGTGATTACCGGCGTGGACGCTTCGATGAAGCTGTTTCAAGACGAGACGTTCGGGCCGATCATGGCCATTCGCGTGGTGAAAGACGCCGAAGAAGCGGTACGGCTGGCGAACGCATCGGAGTTTACGCTGTCAGCGAGCGTCTGGACGCGCAACGCGAAACAAGGGCGGCGGATTGCCCGCGAGTTGCGGGTCGGCGTGGCGATGGTGAACGACCTGATCAGCGGATTTGCGATTGCGGAGGCTCCGCACGGAGGCTGCGGATTGAGCGGTTGGGGACGCACGCACGGCCAGGCTGGCTTCCGGGAGATGGTGCACCTCAAATACGTGGACGAAGACCGCTTGCCTGGGATGGAAAAACCGTGGTGGTATCGCTACGGAGGCGATCTGGAGAACGCCGCGGACGCTTTCCTGAAGTTTGAATTCTCTAGCAAAGTGGGCGCTCGGCTGCGGTATGCGCAGTCGGCGCTGAAAACGATTTTCCGCGAGCATGGTTTGAAATAGCGGGAAAGGAGCAAGCCTTGGCGGAAGATACTCCCGAAATTGTGGAATCGCCGGAAGCGCCGAAGACGCCCAAGATTAAGGTGCGCAAGCCAAAGCAGCGCGCGTGCGACGAGCGCAATGAGAAGGGAAAACTGTGCGCCGGGCACCTGAAGCGCTGGTACGAGCTGACACCGGAAGTGGAAGCGATTGTGGGAAAGGGCGCGGAAATCTACCGGTGCGAATTTTGTAAAGTGCTGTTCCGCCCCGATCCGAAACAGCTTCCGAATAGTTATACGTTGCGGTACTAAGACTCCGCGAAAGGCCGCGCGACGATGAACCACTCCGAATGGATGCACGACTGGAGCGAGGGCGGGCCGCTGGCCATCGCGCCGGGCACCCGCGTGCTGTTGAACGACGAGACGCTCCGCGACGGCCTGCAGAATCCCTCGATTCACGACCCCAGCATCGAAGAAAAAATAGAAATTCTCCATTTGATGGAAACGCTCGGCCTCGATTCGGTGAACCTCGGGTTGCCGGGCGCTGGACCACGGGCGGCGGCGCACGTGGAGGCGCTGGCGAGGGAGATCGCCACGAATCGCATGCGCATCCACCCGAATTGCGCCGCGCGGACCGTGGAGGCGGACATTCGCCCCATTGTGGAGATTTCGCAACGAGTGGGAATTGCGATTGAGGCAGCGACTTTTCTTGGGTCCAGCCCGATTCGCCGGCTTGTGGAAGACTGGACCGTAGAGCATCTCGAGCGGACGACGGAAGCGGCGGTGAAGTTCGCGGTGTCGCACGGACTGCCTTCGATGTACGTCACCGAGGACACCATCCGGACCGATCCAGATACGGTGAAGCGGCTGTACGCGACGGCGATTCGTAGCGGCGCCCGCGCCATCGTGCTGTGCGACACCGTGGGCCACGCGATTCCGGCGGGCGTCTTCAACCTGGTGAAATTTGTGTTAAAGAACGTGGTTGAGCCGAGCGGGGAAACGATTCGCGTGGATTGGCACGGGCATCGCGACCGAGGCCTGGATATCGCGAACTCGCTGGCAGCAGTGGCGGCCGGTGCGCACCAGATCCACGGCGTGGCGCTTTCGCTGGGCGAACGCGTGGGCAATACGCCGATGGAATTGCTTCTGGTGAACCTGCGGCTAATGGGATTGATCGATAACGACTTGAGCCAATTGAAGACGTACTGCGAGAAGGTGGCGAAGGCCACGCACACGGTAATTCCACCGAACTATCCCGTCTTCGGAAAAGACGCGTTCCGGACAGCTACAGGAGTGCATGCCGCGGCGATCATCAAAGCGTTGAATAAGGGCGAGATGGAACTGGCGGACGAGGTGTACAGCGGAGTGCCGGCGCGGCTTTTTGGGCTGGAGCAGGTGGTGGAAGTCGGGCCGATGAGCGGGAAGTCGAACGTTCTGCACTGGCTGGCGCGGCACAACATTCCAGCGTCGGATGATCTGGTGAACCGGATTTTCGATGCGGCGAAGCAGGCGCCACGGGTGCTGACGGAAGAAGAATTGCTGCTGCTCGTCTCCGGGGATAAAGCCCCGGTTTAAAGGAGACGTGGGTTAAAATGGGGGCGTGCGTGATTCGGTCCCTTCGCTGGCTCCCCGCAAACAAATTGGTGCAACGGGCTTGC